>Ga0256408_1000092_pt1 | contig 151890 bp, 147 predicted proteins | sample PhyAR1_FD_185998 | JGI IMG/M metagenome (GOLD analysis project Ga0256408, IMG submission 185998) | Leaf surface microbial communities from alfalfa plants in UC Gill Tract Community Farm, Albany, California, United States - DLSL A.R1 | ecosystem: Host-associated > Plants > Phyllosphere >...
TTTGCCTGGCGGCTTTAGCGCGGTGGTCCCACCTGACCCCATGCCGAACTCAGAAGTGAAACGCCGTAGCGCCGATGGTAGTGTGGGGTCTCCCCATGTGAGAGTAGGGAACTGCCAGGCATCAATTAAAATGAAAGGCCCAGTCGAAAGACTGGGCCTTTTGTTTTACGTGTTGTTTGTCGGTGAGCGCTCTCCGGAGTAGGACAAATCCGCCGGGAGCGGATTTGCACAGCACGGAGTGCTGCCCGCAGGGTGCCGGGCAGGAAGCCCGGCATACAACTGCCAGGCATCAATTAAGCAGAACCCCGTACCGAAAGGTGCGGGGTTTTTTGCTTTGTGCGTCAGAAATCATGCCGAGTGGCTTTGTAGGCCCGGTAAGCGCAGCGCCACCGGGCAAATCAAACCGCACCATACTCTCCTTGAAACTTTCTCACCTTTCGCTTGCAGACTCGACATTCAGCCCGTTTCTGGGTATCGTTAGCTGTCTGGATGTCTAAACGTTTATACGTATGCTGTGAGGATTTAAGGTTATGCCGATTCGGGTGCAGGACGAGCTACCAGCCGTCAATTTCTTACGTGAAGAAAACGTCTTCGTGATGACGGCTTCACGCGCTACAGGTCAGGAAATTCGCCCGCTGAAGGTGCTTATTCTCAATCTGATGCCTAAAAAGATCGAAACAGAGAATCAATTTTTGCGCCTGCTTTCGAATTCCCCCCTTCAGGTGGATATCCAGCTGCTACGTATTGATGCTCGCGAGTCTCGCAACACCCCTTCTGAGCATCTTAATAACTTCTACTGTAACTTCGACGACATTCGCGATGACAATTACGATGGCCTGATCGTCACCGGCGCGCCGCTGGGCCTGGTAGAATTTAATGATGTTGCCTACTGGCCGCAGATCAAACAGGTACTGGAGTGGGCAAAAGATCACGTCACCTCGACGCTTTTTGTCTGTTGGGCGGTACAGGCCGCACTGAATATCCTCTATGGAATCCCCAAGCAAACCCGTAACGATAAGCTTTCTGGCGTTTACGAGCATCATCTTCTCCATCCACACGCGCTGCTGACGCGCGGTTTTGATGACTCTTTCCTGGCCCCGCATTCTCGGTATGCTGATTTCCCGGCACAGCTGATCCGCGATTACACCGATCTGGAAATCCTGGCCGAGACGGAAGACGGCGATGCCTATCTGTTTGCCAGCAAAGACAAGCGTATTGCTTTTGTCACCGGCCATCCTGAGTACGATCCACACACCCTTGCGGCAGAGTATTTCCGTGATGTCGAAGCGGGTCTTAATCCGGAAGTTCCCTACAATTATTTCCCTAAAGACGATCCGCAGAATACGCCAAGAGCGTCCTGGCGCAGCCACGGAAATTTGCTCTTTACTAACTGGCTCAACTATTACGTCTACCAGATCACGCCATACGATCTGCGCCACATGAATCCGACGCTGGAGTAATCTTCTGCGCTAAGGGATCCTAAAGCGTTTCAGCTATTCAGATAAGGCACCTTCGGGTGCCTTTTTTATTTCCGAAACTTAGCCCAACATCTAATTAAATTTTAAGTTCATAGTAATCAGATAGATAAATGCATTCTATATTTAAAATGGAAATTGTTTTTGATTTTAGAAAAAATATAGATAGTCTTAATTCTGCTGAGCGAAAACTACCCAACGATCTTTCGCTCGCATTGGGGGCGTGAATTTGGATCTTTGATGAGGAGCAGAGTAATGACTCAACAGGCAACAACGGTCGATGAACTGGCCTTTACCCAGCCGTATGGCGAGCAAGAACAGCAAGTTTTGACGGCGGAAGCGGTAGAATTTCTGACTGAACTGGTGACCCGCTTTACGCCGCAGCGCAATAAGCTGCTGGCGGCACGCATTCATCAGCAGCAGGAAATTGACGATGGCAAGTTGCCTGGCTTCATTTCGGAAACCGCTTCCATTCGTCGTGGCGAGTGGAAAATACGCGGCATCCCTGAAGATTTACAGGATCGTCGCGTTGAGATCACCGGTCCGGTAGAGCGCAAAATGGTGATCAACGCCATGAACGCCAACGTAAAGGTCTTTATGGCGGACTTCGAAGACTCGCTGGCGCCGGACTGGAACAAAGTTATCGACGGGCAGATCAACCTGCGCGACGCCGTTAACGGCACCATCAGCTACACCAACGAGGCCGGTAAAATTTATCAGCTCAAACCGAACCCGGCCGTGCTGATCTGTCGCGTACGCGGTCTCCATCTGCCAGAAAAACACGTGACGTGGCGTGCGGAAGCCGTTCCGGGCAGCCTGTTTGATTTTGCGCTGTACTTCTTTCACAACTACAAAAGTCTGCTGGCTAAAGGCAGCGGTCCCTATTTTTATCTGCCAAAAACCCAGTCCTGGCAGGAAGCGGCCTGGTGGAGCGAAGTCTTCAGCTATGCCGAAGATCGCTTTAGCCTGCCGCGCGGCACCATCAAGGCCACGCTGCTGATTGAGACGCTGCCCGCGGTCTTCCAGATGCATGAAATCCTGCATGCCCTGCGCGATCACATCGTGGGTCTGAACTGCGGGCGCTGGGACTATATCTTCAGCTACATCAAAACGCTGAAAAATCATGCCGATCGCGTGCTGCCGGATCGTCAGGTGGTCACCATGGATAAACCTTTCCTGAGCGCCTACTCGCGTCTGTTGATTAAAACCTGCCACAAACGCGGTGCTTTTGCGATGGGCGGCATGGCGGCATTCATTCCAAGCAAAGACGCCGAGCGCAACAACCAGGTGCTCAACAAGGTGAAGGCGGATAAAGAGCTTGAGGCCCGCAACGGTCACGACGGCACGTGGATTGCTCACCCGGGTCTGGCCGATACGGCGATGGAGGTCTTTAACCGCGCACTCGGCGACAGCAAAAACCAGCTGTTTGTCACCCGCGAAGACGATGCGCCAATCGCAGAAGAACAGCTCCTGGCGCCGTGTACGGGGGAACGCACCGAAGAGGGCATGCGCGCCAATATTCGCGTCGCGGTCCAGTACATCGAAGCGTGGATCTCCGGCAACGGCTGCGTGCCGATTTACGGCCTGATGGAAGACGCGGCAACGGCGGAGATCTCTCGTACCTCTATCTGGCAGTGGATCCACCATAAAAAAACGCTCAGCAACGGCAAGCCGGTGACGAAATCCCTGTTCCGCCAGATGCTCGCCGAAGAGATGCGGGTGATTCAGGACGAGCTGGGCGAACACCGCTTCAGCAGCGGGCGTTTTGACGACGCCGCGCGCCTGATGGAGCAAATCACCACCTCAGATGACTTAATCGACTTCCTCACCCTGCCGGGCTACCGCTTCCTGGCGTAATTCACCACATAACAATATGGAGCATCTGCACATGAAAACCCGTACCCAACAGATTGAAGAATTACAGAAAGAGTGGACACAGCCGCGCTGGGAAGGCATTCGTCGTCCGTACAGCGCAGAGGAAGTGGTGAAATTACGCGGCTCGGTCAACCCGGAATGCACGCTGGCGCAGAACGGCGCGGCGAAAATGTGGAAGCTGCTGCACGGTGGCTCCAAAAAGGGCTACATCAACAGCCTCGGTGCATTGACCGGCGGGCAGGCGCTGCAGCAGGCGAAGGCCGGGATTGAGGCTATCTACCTCTCCGGCTGGCAGGTGGCGGCGGATGCCAACCTGGCCTCCAGTATGTATCCGGACCAGTCGCTTTATCCTGCTAATTCCGTACCGTCGGTGGTGGATCGGATCAACAACACCTTCCGTCGTGCGGATCAGATCCAGTGGGCGGCCGGTATCGAACCTAACGATCCGCGCTTTACGGACTACTTCCTGCCGATCGTCGCGGATGCGGAGGCGGGCTTCGGCGGCGTGCTGAACGCCTTTGAGCTGATGAAATCGATGATTGAGGCCGGTGCAGCGGCCGTTCACTTCGAAGATCAGCTGGCATCGGTGAAGAAGTGCGGACACATGGGCGGCAAGGTGCTGGTGCCGACTCAGGAAGCGATTCAGAAGCTGGTTGCCGCCCGTCTGGCCGCTGACGTGCTCGGCGTCCCGACGCTGGTGATTGCCCGTACCGATGCCGACGCGGCTGACCTGATCACCTCTGACTGCGACCCGTACGACAGCGAGTTCATCACCGGCGAGCGCACCAGCGAAGGTTTCTACCGCACCCATGCCGGTATCGAACAGGCGATCAGCCGTGGCCTGGCGTATGCACCGTACGCAGACCTGGTCTGGTGCGAAACCTCCACGCCGGATCTGGCGCTGGCAAAACGCTTTGCCGACGCCATTCACGCGAAGTACCCGGGCAAGCTGCTGGCCTACAACTGCTCGCCGTCCTTTAACTGGCAGAAAAAGCTGGACGACAAAACCATCGCCAGCTTCCAGCAGCAGCTGTCCGACATGGGCTACAAATACCAGTTCATCACCCTGGCGGGTATTCACAGCATGTGGTTCAACATGTTCGATCTGGCGCACGCCTACGCGCAGGGTGAGGGCATGAAGCACTACGTTGAGAAAGTACAGCAGCCGGAATTTGCGGCGGGCAAAGACGGTTACACCTTCGTGTCGCACCAGCAGGAAGTGGGAACCGGCTATTTTGATAACGTGACGACCATTATTCAGGGTGGCTCCTCCTCCGTCACGGCATTAACGGGCTCAACCGAAGAAGCACAGTTCTAATCTTTTCCCCCTCTCCCTCCTGGGGAGAGGGTTGGGTGAGGGGGAATATATGTCGCGTGGCCTGGAATTATTGATTGCCCAAACCATTCTGCAAGGCTTCGACGCCCAGTATGGTCGTTTTCTGGAAGTGACCTCCGGCGCGCAGCAGCGCTTCGAACAGGCAGACTGGCATGCGGTTCAGCAGGCCATGAAGCAGCGTATTCACCTCTACGATCACCACGTGGGCCTGGTGGTGGAGCAGCTGCGCTGTATTACCGACGGTAAAAGTCCAGACGCGGAATTTTTGCTGCGCGTGAAGGAGCATTACACCCACCTGTTACCCGACTACCCTCGCTTCGAAATTGCGGAGAGCTTTTTCAACTCCGTCTATTGCCGGTTATTTGACCACCGCTCGTTATCTCCTGAGCGGTTATTTATCTTCAGCTCCCAGCCGGAGCGCCGTTTTCGCACCATCCCACGCCCGCTGGCGAAGGATTTCTTTCCCGATCGCGGATGGGAAAAGCTCCTGCACCGCATATTAACCGATTTGCCGCTGCGCCTGCCCTGGGAGAATAAAAACCGGGATATCGGCTATATCCACGCGCATCTCAACGAAACCTTCGGCGCGGAGGTGCTCAGCCAAAGCCATCTGCAGGTTGCCAACGAGCTTTTCTACCGCAATAAAGCCGCCTGGCTGGCTGGAAAACTGGTGACGCCATCGGCCGTTGTGCCGTTTCTGATACCAATTCACCGTACCGACGACGGGGAACTGTTTGTCGATACCTGCCTGACCACCAGCGCGGAGGCCAGTATCGTGTTTGGCTTCGCCCGATCCTACTTCATGGTGTACGCCCCGCTGCCCGCCGCCCTGGTCGAGTGGCTGCGCGAGATCCTCCCAGGCAAAACCACTGCCGAACTGTATATGGCGATTGGCTGTCAGAAGCACGCCAAAACGGAAAGCTATCGGGAGTACCTGCGCTATGTCACCACGGCCAACGAGCAGTTTATCGAAGCCCCCGGCATACGCGGCATGGTGATGCTGGTGTTTACGCTGCCCGGCTTTGACCGGGTGTTTAAGGTGATAAAGGATAAATTTGCGCCGCAGAAGGAGATGAGCGCAGCCCACGTCCGCGCCTGCTATCAGCTGGTTAAAGAGCACGATCGCGTCGGGCGGATGGCGGATACCCAGGAATTCGAAAACTTTGTGCTGGATAAACAGCAGATCGATCCCGCGCTCATGGCGCTATTGATGCAGGAAGCGCCCGCGAAAATCACCGATCTTGGCGACAAAATTGCCATTAGCCATCTATACATCGAGCGCCGCATGGTGCCGCTCAATATCTGGCTGGAGCAGTCCGACGGTCAGGCCTTAAGAGACGCTATTGAGGAGTACGGCAACGCGATTCGTCAGCTTGCTGCCGCCAATATTTTCCCGGGCGACATGCTGTTTAAAAACTTCGGGGTCACTCGTCACGGGCGGGTGGTGTTCTACGATTACGACGAAATTTGCTACATGACCGAGGTGAACTTCCGCGATATTCCGCCGCCGCGCTATCCGGAGGATGAGCTGTCCAGCGAGCCGTGGTACAGCGTCTCGCCTGGCGATGTCTTCCCGGAAGAGTTTCGTCACTGGCTGTGCGCCGACCCGCGCATCGGGCCGCTATTTGAAGAGATGCACGAGGATCTGTTCCGCGCCAGCTACTGGCGCGGGCTACAAACGCGGATCAAAAATGGGCACGTGGAAGATGTGTACGCTTACCGCCGTAAGCAGAGGTTTAGCATCCGTTTTTCTCCCTCTCCCTGTGGGAGAGGGACGGGGTGAGGGCGTCAGACCGCACTGAATCTCAACGGATCCCACCATACGCCAGCGTCACCTCTTTCGCCGCCTTAATCACCAGCGCGCCCAGCTCGGTTACGCGGTCGTCGGTCATGCGCGAAATCGGTCCTGAGATCGAGATGGCGGCGAACGGCTCGCGGTGCTCGTCAAAAATACAGGACGCCAGGCAGCGCAAGCCCAGCGCATGTTCTTCATCATCAAACGAATAGCCGCGCTTGCGGGTCAAGGCCAGATCTTCTTTCAGATGCACGGGCGACACCAGCGTGGCGTGGGTGTAGGCGTGCAGCCCTTTACGGTGCAGCAGCCCCGTTACCTGCTCTTCGCTCAGCTGCGATAAAAACGCTTTACCCGCACCGGAGGCGTGCATGGGCAGCTTGCCGCCAATCGGTGCCGACATGCGCATTAGCTGCGTACACTGCACCTGGTCGATGATAATCGCCTGGTGGTCACTCTGGTCCAGCACCGCCAGGTTTACCGTCTCGCCGGACTCTTCCATCAGCTTGCGCAGAATAGGGTGGACAATCGCCAGCAGGTTGCGGCTCTGCAGGAAGCTGCTGCCGACGATAAACGCATGCGCGCCCACCGCCCAGTGCCCCAGCTCGCCCACCTGACGCACAAAGCCCAGCTGCTGCATAGTGGTCAGCAGGCGGTGCGTGGTGGAGTTTGGCAGGCCAGCCTGCTGGGCCAGCTCGGTCAGGGCCACGCTGCCGTGCGATTCGGCTATCCATTCCAGCAGCTTCAGGCCGCGCGTCAGGGACTGAACCTGTCCGCCGGGTTGTGCGGCGGTGGTGGCAGCAGGTTTTCTGCCGCGTTTGGCGGGAACGGTCGTGACCATGACGATCTCCTTTTTCTGTATCGTGGAAATCATTTTCGTTTTATTTGGTGAATTTGCAACCGCTTTACTGACTGATCGGAGGAGTGATGGTGAACATGTCTCATGTTACCGCGGAGTGACTTTTCCACCCTGCGAGATTATGCCAGTATGGAACGCAGCCTTTTGGCCTTGTTGAGCGTTGTCGGGAGCAAGTGTGAGCAGCAAAGTAGAGCAACTGCGTGCGCAGTTAAATGAACGAATTCTGGTGCTGGACGGCGGCATGGGCACCATGATCCAGGGCTATCGTCTGAGTGAAGACGATTTCCGCGGCGAACGCTTCGCTGACTGGCCATGTGACCTGAAGGGAAACAACGACCTGCTGGTGCTCAGCAAGCCGTCCGTCATTAAAGATATCCACAGCGCGTACTTCGAGGCGGGTGCGGATATCGTTGAAACTAACACCTTCAACTCGACAACCATCGCCATGGCGGATTACCAGATGGAGTCCCTGTCGGCAGAGATCAACTTTGAGGCGGCCAGGCTGGCCCGCGCCTGCGCCGACGAATGGACGGCCCGCACGCCGGACAAGCCGCGCTACGTTGCCGGGGTGCTTGGCCCGACCAACCGCACCGCGTCGATTTCACCGGACGTCAATGACCCGGCGTTTCGTAATATCACCTTTGACCAGCTGGTGGCCGCGTACCGCGAGTCCACTAAAGCGCTGGTGGAAGGCGGTTCCGACCTGATCCTGATTGAAACCGTATTCGACACCCTCAACGCCAAAGCCGCGATTTACGCGGTGAAAGAGGAATTCGAGGCGCTTGGCGTTGACCTGCCGATCATGATCTCCGGCACCATTACCGATGCTTCAGGCCGCACCCTGTCCGGCCAGACAACCGAAGCGTTTTATAACTCCCTGCGCCACGCCGAAGCGCTCTCCTTCGGCCTGAACTGCGCGCTGGGGCCGGATGAGCTGCGCCAGTACGTGCAGGAGCTTTCCCGCATCGCGGAATGCTACGTCACCGCTCACCCGAACGCCGGCCTGCCGAACGCGTTTGGTGAATACGATCTGGATGCCGACACCATGGCGGCGCAAATCCGCGAGTGGGCCGAGTCAGGTTTCCTGAACATCGTCGGCGGCTGCTGCGGCACCACGCCGGAGCACATTGCGGCCATGAGCCGTGCGGTGGCCGGTCTGCCGCCGCGCAGGCTGCCCGAACTTCCCGTCGCCTGCCGTCTTGCCGGTCTTGAACCGTTGACCATCGGCGACGACAGCCTGTTTGTGAACGTCGGTGAGCGTACTAACGTCACCGGTTCGGCAAAGTTCAAACGGCTGATTAAAGAAGAGAAATACAACGAAGCGCTGGACGTCGCCCGCCAGCAGGTGGAAAGCGGCGCGCAGATAATCGATATCAACATGGATGAGGGGATGCTCGACGCCGAAGCGGCGATGGTGCGCTTCCTCAACCTCATTGCCGGCGAGCCGGACATCGCCCGCGTGCCGATCATGATCGACTCCTCCAAATGGGAAGTCATCGAAAAAGGGCTGAAGTGCATCCAGGGCAAAGGCATCGTTAACTCCATCTCGATGAAGGAGGGCGTCGATATCTTTATCCACCACGCGATGCTGGTGCGCCGCTACGGTGCCGCCGTGGTGGTGATGGCCTTTGATGAGGTCGGCCAGGCCGATACCCGCGAGCGTAAAATTGAAATTTGCCGCCGCGCGTACCACATTCTGACCGAAGAGGTGGGCTTCCCGCCGGAAGACATCATCTTTGACCCGAACATTTTCGCCGTCGCGACCGGTATCGAAGAGCACAACAACTACGCTCAGGACTTTATCGGCGCCTGTGAAGACATCAAGCGCGAACTGCCGCATGCGCTGATCTCCGGCGGCGTGTCGAACGTGTCGTTCTCGTTCCGCGGCAACGACCCGGTGCGTGAAGCCATTCACGCCGTGTTCCTCTATTACGCCATCCGTAACGGCATGGACATGGGGATCGTTAACGCCGGGCAGCTGGCGATTTACGACGACCTCCCGGCCGAGCTGCGCGACGGCGTTGAAGACGTCATTCTAAACCGCCGCGACGACGCCACCGAGCGTATGCTGGATCTGGCAGAGAAGTACCGCGGCAGCAAGTCGGATGAGGCGGTAAACGTTCAGCAGGCCGAGTGGCGCGCCTGGGACGTCAAAAAGCGTCTGGAGTACTCGCTGGTTAAAGGCATTACCGAATTTATTGAGCTCGACACGGAAGAGGCCCGTCAGCAGGCCGCGCGTCCTATTGAAGTGATCGAAGGCCCGCTGATGGACGGCATGAACGTGGTGGGCGATCTGTTCGGCGAAGGCAAGATGTTCCTGCCGCAGGTGGTAAAATCCGCACGCGTGATGAAGCAGGCCGTGGCCTATCTGGAACCCTATATCGAAGCCAGCAAAGAGAAAGGCTCCACTAACGGTAAAATGGTGATCGCCACCGTAAAAGGTGACGTTCACGACATCGGCAAGAACATCGTTGGCGTGGTGCTGCAGTGCAATAACTACGAGATTATCGATCTCGGCGTGATGGTCCCGGCGGATAAAATCCTCAAGACCGCGCGCGAGGTGAACGCTGACCTGATTGGCCTTTCCGGGCTGATTACCCCGTCCCTGGACGAGATGGTCAACGTGGCGAAAGAGATGGAGCGACAGGGCTTTACCATTCCGTTATTGATTGGCGGAGCGACCACCTCGAAAGCGCACACGGCGGTGAAAATCGAGCAGAACTACAGCGGCCCGACGGTTTACGTGCAGAACGCGTCACGCACCGTGGGCGTGGTCTCCGCGCTGCTGTCCGACACCCAGCACGATGATTTTGTCGCGCGTACCCGTAAAGAGTACGAGACCGTACGCATCCAGCATGCGCGTAAAAAACCGCGCACGCCGCCGGTCACCCTTCAGGCGGCGCGTGACAACGATCTGGCCTTCGACTGGTCCAGCTACACGCCGCCGGTCGCGCACCGCCTGGGCGTGCAGGACGTAACGGCCAGCATCGAGACGCTGCGCAACTACATCGACTGGACGCCGTTCTTTATGACCTGGTCGCTGGCGGGCAAATATCCCCGCATCCTCGAAGATGAGGTGGTGGGGGAAGAGGCTAAGCGCCTGTTCAAGGATGCCAACGACATGCTCGACACGCTGAGCGCAGAGAAAACCCTCAACCCGCGCGGCGTGGTGGGGCTGTTCCCTGCGAACCGCGTGGGTGACGACGTTGAAATTTATCGTGATGAAACCCGTACCCACGTGCTGGCCGTAAGCCGCCATCTGCGGCAGCAAACCGAGAAGGTGGGTTTTGCGAACTACTGTCTGGCCGATTTCGTTGCGCCGAAACTTTCGGGTAAAGCCGACTATATCGGCGCCTTTGCCGTCACCGGCGGTCTGGAAGAAGACGCGCTGGCGGAGGCGTACGAAGCACAGCACGACGATTACAACAAAATCATGATCAAAGCGCTTGCCGATCGCCTGGCGGAAGCCTTTGCCGAGTATCTGCACGAGCGCGTGCGCAAAGTACACTGGGGCTACGCGGCGAATGAAAACCTCAGCAATGAGGATCTGATCCGCGAAAACTACCAGGGCATTCGTCCGGCGCCGGGCTACCCGGCCTGCCCGGAGCACACCGAGAAAGGCACTATCTGGCAGCTGCTGGATGTGGAAGCGCATACCGGGATGAAGCTCACCGAGTCGTTCGCCATGTGGCCCGGGGCGTCCGTTTCCGGCTGGTACTTCAGCCATCCGGACAGCAAGTACTTTGCCGTGGCGCAGCTCCAGCGCGATCAGATAGAAGATTATGCCCTGCGCAAGGGCATGAGCGTGTCAGAAGTCGAACGGTGGTTAGCCCCCAATCTGGGCTACGACGCGGATTAAAAACACTTTTCCTTACAACAAACAGGGCGCTCACGGGGCGCCCTGTCTCTTTCTTACGTTTAAACCCTTATACTGGAAGAAGGTTATTGCCATTTTGCCCGGCGGCGCTGCGCTTGCCGGGCCTGCGCGTAGGCCGGATAAGGCGTAGCCGTCATCCGGCAAGGCAACGCGCAGCGAACCTCAGGAAAATAGATAACGATAAGGAGGAAAACCTTCCGTGCTGACCCTGTTACACCTGCTTTCTGCAGTGGCACTGCTGGTATGGGGCACCCATATTGTCCGTACCGGCGTTATGCGCGTGTTTGGCGCACGTTTACGTACCGTTCTCAGCAGCAGCGTAGAGAAGAAGCCGCTCGCATTCTGTGCGGGCATCGGCGTTACGGCGCTGGTGCAAAGCAGCAACGCTACCACTATGCTCGTCACCTCTTTCGTGGCGCAGGATCTGGTCGCGCTCGCCCCGGCGCTGGTGATCGTTCTCGGCGCTGACGTGGGGACCGCGCTGATGGCGCGTATCCTGACCTTCGACCTCTCGTGGCTGTCGCCGCTGCTGATTTTTATCGGCGTCATCTTCTTCCTCGGCCGCAAGCAGACCCGCGCCGGGCAGCTTGGCCGCGTGGGCATTGGCCTCGGCCTCATCCTGCTGGCGCTTGAGCTCATTGTGCAGGCGGTTACGCCTATCACCCAGGCCAACGGCGTGCAGGTCATTTTCGCCTCGCTAACCGGCGACATCATGCTGGATGCGCTGATCGGGGCGGTGTTTGCTATCGTCAGCTACTCCAGCCTGGCGGCGGTCCTGCTGACGGCGACCTTAACCGCCGCGGGGGCGATCTCCTTCCCGGTGGCGCTGTGCCTGGTGATCGGTGCCAACCTCGGCTCAGGACTGCTGGCGATGCTCAACAACAGCGCCGCCAATGCCGCCGCCCGCCGCGTGGCGCTGGGCAGCCTGCTGTTTAAGCTGGTGGGCAGCCTGATTATTCTGCCGTTCGTTTACCCGCTGGCGAACCTGATGGACAACCTCCCGCTGCCGAAGGCGGAGCTGGTGATCTACTTCCACGTCTTCTACAACCTGGTGCGCTGTCTGGCGATGGTGCCGTTTGCCGCGCCGATGGCCCGCTTCTGCGAGCGCCTCATCCGCGACGAGCCGGAGCTGGACGCGCGCCTCAAGCCTAAGCATCTGGACACCTCTGTGCTGGATACCCCCGCGCTGGCCATCGCCAATGCCGCGCGTGAAACGCTGCGCATGGGCGATGCGATGGAAACCATGCTCGAAGGGCTGCAGAAGGTGATGCACGGCGAGCCGCGCGAAGAGAAAGAGCTGCGCAGGCTGGCGGACGACATCAACGTGCTGTACACCGCCATCAAGCTTTATCTGGCGCGTATCCCGCAGGACGAGCTGGCGGAAGAGGAGTCCCGACGCTGGGCGGAGATTATCGAGATGTCGCTCAACCTGGAACAGGCCTCGGATATCGTTGAGCGTATGGGCAGCGAGATCGCCGACAAATCCCTGGCCGCGCGTCGCGCGTTCTCGGGAGAAGGGCTGAAGGAGCTGGAAGCACTGCACGAACAGCTGGTCAGCAACCTGAAGCTGGCGATGTCGGTCTTCTTCTCCAGCGACGTCCCGAGCGCGCGCCGCCTGCGCCGTAATAAGCACCGTTTCCGCATCCTCAACCGCCGCTACTCGCACGCTCACGTCGAGCGTCTGCACCAGCAGAACGTGCAGAGTATCGAAACCAGCTCCCTGCACCTGGGGCTGCTGGGGGACATGAAGCGTCTCAACTCCTTGTTCTGCGCGGTGGCCTATAGCGTGATGGAGCAGCCAGATGAAGACGACGAGCGGGACGAGTATTAATCTCTGAAAGCGCCTCGCAAAACCGTTTGGCGAGGCGTGACGCGCGATAAATTGCCATTTACTCTTCAAGCCTTACATTTTTAAGGGAATAGAAAATGCTCGTTTATTACGCTACACTTCGCCAATTCATGCGCATTCCGATGGGGGTTGTCATGCGCACTGCGCATAGCATTAAAAAATCAGTCAATGTGTCGTTAGCACCAGACATTCTTGAGGAGGCGCGACGGCTTAAACTTAACCTTTCTGCTGTCCTCACGGCTGCACTGCAGGAGCAGTTTCGCGCGCATCAACGCGCAGAGTGGTTAGAAGAAAACAAAGCGTCTATCGAGGCCATTAACCAGTGGGTTGACGAAAACGGTTCTTTTAGTGACTTTCAGAGGTCGTTCTGATGGAGCAATATTTTGCTTATGAGAATGAAGGTCATGGGAAATCTGCCTATCCCTGGCTCATCAACATGCAGCATCCCGTCGCTAATGTGATGAAGCATGTCCTGGTCGCCCCTGCGGTTGAACTTAGCCGCCTTGGAGGCATTCAGCCGCCAGCGAAAGTGTGCCCTGTTGTTGAGATTGCAGGTAAACCCTGCGCGGTCATGATGCACATGATGGCAGGCATATCGCCAAAAGAGTTAGGCGAACGTGTTGCCGATCTTACGCACAACCGGGCTTCATTGCGGGATGCACTCGATTTTTTAATCAACGGTTACTAACACTTTTTTGTCAGCCGCAAGGTAAGGTATATTTCGCCCTTCACAGGAGAAATTATGCTGCCAACTCAATCAACCCGATTAAACAAATACATTAGCGAGAGCGGGATCTGCTCACGTCGCGAGGCTGACCGTTACATTGAACAAGGTAACGTGTTTCTTAACGGCAAACGCGCCACCATCGGCGATCAGGTGGTGCCTGGCGATGTGGTAAAAGTGAATGGTCAGGTCATCGAACCGCGTGATGCCGAAGACCTGGTGTTTATCGCGTTGAACAAACCGGTTGGCATTGTCAGCACCACGGAAGACGGCGAGCGGGACAACATCGTTGATTTCGTGAACCACAGCAGCCGCATTTTCCCGATTGGCCGTCTGGATAAAGACTCTCAGGGGCTGATTTTCCTGACCAACCACGGTGACCTGGTTAACAAGATTCTGCGTGCCGGTAACGACCATGAGAAAGAGTACATCGTTACGGTGAACAAGCCGGTGACGGATGAGTTTATTCGCGGCATGGGCGCAGGCGTGCCGATCCTGGGTACCGTCACGAAAAAGTGTAAGGTCAAGAAAGAGGCGCCGTTTGCGTTCCGCATAACGCTGGTGCAGGGCTTAAACCGCCAGATCCGCCGCATGTGCGAGCACTTCGGCTATGACGTGACGAAGCTGGAACGTACCCGCATCATGAACGTCAGCCTGTCGGGCATCCCGCTGGGCGAGTGGCGTGATTTAACCGGCGACGAGCTGATTGAGCTGTTCAAGCTTATCGAAGACTCGTCCTCAGAAGCGAAGCCGAAGGCCAAAGCAAAACCCAAAGCCCAGGCGATCAAGCGCCCAGTGGTGAAGGCGCCGCAGGCGGAGGAGAAGGGGCGAGGTAAACCGGCCAACGGAAAACGCTTTGTCCAGCCTGGCCGCAAAAAGAAAGGGCGCTAATTAGCGCCTTCCACGGGTAGAGGTTGTGGCTGACCAGGAAAAGGTCGCCTCTGCATCCGGTTTATAGGCCTGCTGCTTCTTAAGCTTGCGGGCTTTCTTCGCCTCGGTTTCGCGCTGAGCCATCAGTTTGTCGATGTACTCTTTTTTCACCTGGTTGGTTTCGGCGTTCGTCAGCGTGCGGCCGTGTGCAATGCGGGCGCGGTCGAGAAGCGTTTTAAGTTCGCGCTGCTCGGCTTCCGTCATGTCTTTCTGGGTCAATCGTGGTGTAGCCATTGCTGAAGCCTCCTGATGGGGAGGCTCCAGTGTAAAGCAAGCGCGGCAAATTAACCCTGTTTCACCGCATCTTTTTTCGGTTGTTCATCAATCGGTTTCCCGGACCAGTAGCCCGCCAGCAGCGAGCCGGACAGGTTATGCCAGACGGAGAACAGCGCGCCCGGAAGTGCCGCCAGCGGTGAGAAATAGATTTTACCGAGCGCCGCCGCCAGGCCGGAGTTCTGCATGCCTACCTCAATTGCCAGCGTGCGGCAGGTCGATTCGTCAAAGCCAAACAGCTTCCCGCCCCAGTAGCCGCCCAGCAGGCCAATGGTGTTATGCAGTACCACCGCGATGATGACGACAAAGCCCACGGAGGCGATGTGCGATGCGGAACCCGCCACCACGGCGCTGATGATTGCCAGAATACAGACCATCGAAAACGCCGGCAGGTAAGGCTCAACGGCCTTCACCACGCGCGGGAAAAGATGATGAATGACCAGACCCAGCGCAATCGGGATCACCACGATTTGCAGAATGCTCAGCAGCATGCCCATCACGTCCACCTGGATATGCGCGTCGACGTACAGGCGAGTTAACAGCGGTGTGGCAACCACGCCCACCAGCGTGGAAACGGACGAAATGGTGACGGAGAGCGCCACGTCACCTTTCGCCAGGTAAATCATCACATTGGACGCCGTGCCGCTGGCGACGCTGCCCACCAGCACCATCCCGGCGGAAAGATCCGGCGGCATCTTAAAGGCCATTGCCAGCAGCCACGCCGCGAGCGGCATCACCAGATAGTGCAGGAAAATCCCTGCCGCAACGGGCGCAGGGCGAGACAGCACGCGTTTAAAGTCGTCAATCTTCAGGTGTACGCCCATGCCGAGCATGATCAGCATCAGCAGCGTGGTAACCCACGGCCCGATGCCGGTGAAGGTGGTGGGGGTGTAATACGCGAGTACAGAGAGCAGCAGCGCCCATAGCGGGAACAGCCGGGTGATGGCGGATAACATAGGTATTCCTTGCGATTGTGTTGTGTTGTTTAGTTATGAAAAAGCCGGGTCTGCGCCCGGCTTATAGATATTGTTTATCGCGCTAACGAATTTTATTCAAACAAATTCTGATGAAGTTTCTGCACCACCTGCTCCGCCTGATCGGCCGGGACCAGGAAGCAGAGGTTGTAGCTGGACGCGCCGTAGCAAATCATGCGGATGCTGAACGGGTCGAGCACGCCGAAGACCTCTTTGCCTACGCCGCAGGCGCGGGACAGCTTGTTACCGATAATCGCTACCAGCGCGAGATCTTCTTCCACCTCAACGCGGCACAGCTCGGACAGCTCAATCAGCAGCGACTGGGTCAGCAGGGTATCGCCCTTGGACGTTGAGCCGGTTGTATCCAGCGTCAGCGCAATGCTCACTTCTGACGTGGTAATCAGGTCTACGGAGATATTGTGGCGCGCAAGGATCCCGAAGACTTCTGCCAGGAACCCGCGGGAGTGCAGCATATTATGGCTGTGCAGCGTGACCAGCGTCTGCTTGCGACGCAGGGCCAGGGCGCGGAACAGCGGCGGGCTTTCGGTTCGCTTACACACCATCGTGCCGCCTGCTTTCGGCTCTTTGCTGGAGCCAACGAAGACCGGAATATCGCTGCGCACGGCGGGAAGCAGGGTTGCCGGATGCAGCACTTTCGCGCCAAAGGTAGCCATCTCCGCCGCTTCTTCAAACGCGATCACATCAATACGTTTCGCCGTGGAGACCACGCGAGGGTCGGTGGTGTAAATGCCCGGCACGTCCGTCCAGATATCGACGCGGGTGGCGTGAAGCGCTTCGCCCAGCAGGGCAGCGGTGTAATCACTGCCGCCGCGGCCAAGCGTTGTGGTGCGGCCTTTGGCTTCGCTACCGATAAAGCCCTGGGTGATCACAATGCTCTCTTCCAGGCGCGGTGCCAGCTGCTGGCCGGTCAGCTCGGCCAGAGCCTCAACGTCCGGTTCGGCACGGCCAAAGCGATCGCTGGTGCGCATCACTTTGCGCACGTCAAACCACTGCGCCGGAATGTTACGCTCGCGCATAATCTCAACGAACAGCAGGGTCGACATCAGCTCACCGTGGCTGACCAGTTCATCCGTCAGGGCGGTGGAGTTTGCCAGAGAGGCGGCTTCTGCCAGGGTGGTGATATTTTCCAGCAGACGTTCTATTTCCTCGCGGATCACATTCGGATTCTGTAAGCACTCAAGGATGTCGAACTGAATTTTGCGCAGTGCATCGAGCTTCACGAAACGTTCTGTCGCTTCAAGTCCTTCAGACAGAGAAACCAGCAGGTTCGTCACGCCGGCGGATGCAGACAGCACCACCAGGCGGGTATTCGGATCGGCCAGCACCACATCGGCGCTGCGGTTCATGGCAGCGTAATCTGCCACACTGGTGCCGCCAAACTTGGCGACCACAAAACTCGTCATAACAACCTCGTGTCAGGAAATGAATAAGCGACCATGGCACAAGAATGAAATGAAAACAGGTGCAGGCGCGAAATACGGCCCTATAAATAAAATGCGGGGGAGGTCCTGTCAATGCTGGGATTATGCGGATTTTTCATGGGGGGGTACCCCTGAGAAACAGGACTTATAACAGGCCCATATTTTATGCTCCTTTTTAGCCTGTTTTGGGCGACATTTCGCCGCCGCAGGAGGCCTCGCCAGCAGCTATACTTTTCGGGTCTTTTCACCTGCGTTTGATGCAGGCCAGGGCAATGGCATAAAAACCATCACAATTTTTATTTGCAGGCGCTACAATCGACCGCAGTCACAATTCTCAAATCAGAAGAGTATTGCTAATGAAAAACATCAACCCAACGCAGACCGCTGCATGGCAGGCACTACAGAAACATTTTGATGAAATGAAAGACGTCACCATCGCGGATCTGTTCGCGAAAGATGCCGATCGTTTCACTAAATTCTCCGCGACCTTCGATGACCTGATGCTGGTGGATTTCTCCAAAAACCGCATTACCGAAGAGACGCTGGCAAAACTGCAGGATCTGGCGAAAGAGACCGAGCTTGCCGACGCCATCAAATCCATGTTCTCCGGTGAGAAGATCAACCGCACCGAAGACCGCGCCGTGCTGCACGTGGCGCTGCGTAACCGTAGCAATACGCCAATTATCGTTGACGGCAAAGACGTGATGCCGGAAGTGAACGCGGTGCTGGAAAAGATGAAAACCTTCTCTGAAGCAATCATCTCCGGCAGCTGGAAAGGCTACACCGGCAAAGCGATCACCGACGTGGTAAACATCGGTATCGGCGGTTCTGACCTCGGCCCGTTCATGGTGACCGAAGCGCTGCGCCCGTATAAAAACCATCTCAACATGCACTTTGTGTCTAACGTCGATGGTACCCACATCGCCGAAGTGCTGAAGAACGTGAATCCGGAAACCACCCTGTTCCTGGTTGCCTCTAAAACCTTCACCACCCAGGAAACCATGACCAACGCCCACAGCGCGCGCGACTGGTTCCTGAAAACCGCGGGCGACGACAAGCACGTGGCGAAGCACTTCGCGGCGCTGTCCACCAACGGTAAGGCGGTAGGCGAGTTCGGTATCGACACCGCGAACATGTTCGAGTTCTGGGACTGGGTTGGCGGCCGCTACTCGCTGTGGTCTGCGATTGGCCTGTCCATCATCCTCTCCGTGGGCTTTGACAACTTCGTTGAGCTGCTCTCCGGCGCGCACGCGATGGATAAACACTTCTCCACCACCGCCCCTGAGAAAAACCTGCCGGTGCTGCTGGCGCTGATCGGTATCTGGTACAACAACTTCTTCGGCGCTGAAACCGAAGCTATCCTGCCATACGACCAGTACATGCACCGCTTTGCTGCCTATTTCCAGCAGGGCAACATGGAATCCAACGGTAAGTACGTTGACCGTAACGGCAACGCGGTGGACTACCAGACTGGCCCAATTATCTGGGGTGAGCCAGGCACCAACGGCCAGCACGCGTTCTACCAGCTGATTCACCAGGGCACCAAAATGGTACCGTGCGATTTCATCGCGCCGGCTATCACGCACAACGCATTGTCCGATCACCATCCGAAGCTGCTGTCTAACTTCTTCGCCCAGACCGAAGCGCTGGCGTTCGGTAAATCCCGCGAGGTAGTTGAGCAGGAATACCGTGACCAGGGTAAAGATCCGGCCACGCTGGACCACGTTGTGCCGTTCAAAGTGTTCGAAGGCAACCGTCCAACCAACTCCATCCTGCTGCGCGAAATCACGCCGTTTAGCCTGGGCGCGCTGATTGCCCTGTACGAGCACAAGATCTTCACGCAGGGCGCCATCCTGAACATCTTCACCTTTGACCAGTGGGGTGTTGAGCTGGGCAAACAGCTGGCTAACCGCATTCTGCCAGAGCTGGGTGACGATAAAGCAATCGACAGCCACGACAGCTCTACAAACGGTTTGATTAATCGTTATAAAGCATGGCGTGCGTAATTAATATGTCATGAACAATGCCGGCGATATGCCGGCATTTTTTTATCGGATAATTCCTGATGTCTGTTAGTTAACTCAAATTCCCGTCATGAGTTTAATCTGAAAAACACGGTTAACCCGTTAATCACTGCGGTTTATTTTAGGAATATACGGATAAGTCACTTATTAAGAGTTAATTATATCTCTCTGATTTTTATTGATTATATATTTAATTTTTTATTCTTACATTTCAATTTTATCCATTAGTCTGAAAACCTCCTCCCTATTTACCCGTACGGCAATCCCTCTGCTTTAGTTGTGTATACTCGATTCCGCCTGAAATTCTTTTTGGGCAAATCTCCATTCATTCATTGAAGGGAAATTGTTATGAAGAAAGTACTGTATGGCATTTTTGCCATATCTGCGCTTGCGGCGTCGTCTGTTTATGCAGCTCCGGTTCAGGTCGGGGAAGCGGCAGGTTCGGCAGCTACGTCTGCGTCTGCGGGGAGTTCTACCGCGGCCAGCACCAGCACCGTAAGTTCAGCCGTGGGTGTCGCGCTGGCGGCAACCGGTGGCGGTGATGGCTCCAATACCGGAACCACGACCACCACGACGACCAGCACCCAGTAATACCGGGTGTTTTAATCATAACCACACTTCGGTGTGGTTATTTCGCCCCTTCGGAGAAGAGTCGTGAAGCGACCTGCAATCATCCTGATTTGCCTGCTGTTGCAGGCGTGCTCAGCCACCACCAAAGGGCTGGGAAATTCCCTGTGGGACAGTATGTTCGGCACGCCGGGCGTGCATCTGACCGATGACGAACTGCAAAACATGCCGTATGCCAGCCAGTACATGCAGCTAAACGATGGGCCGCAGCTGTTTGTGGTGCTCGCTTTCGATGAAAACGGGCAGCAGAAATGGGTGACGCAGGATCAGGCCACCCTCGTGACGCAGCATAGCCGTATTGTGAAAACGCTGCTCGGCGGGGACAACCTGCTTGAGGTAAACAACCTCGCAGAAGACCCGCTCATTAAACCGAATCAGATCGCCGACGGCGCGAGCTGGACGCGCACGCTGGGCTGGACCGAGCACAAGCAGGTTCGCTACGCCACGGCGCGTTCCACCTTCCGCTGGGATGGCACCGACAGCGTCCGTGTCGGCAGTGACGAAACGCAGGTTCGCGTGCTGGATGAAGAGATCGTGACCGACCAGGCCACCTGGCACAACCGCTATTGGGTGGATGAAGAAGGGCAGATCCGCCAGTCCTTACAGTATCTCGGCGCGGGTTTCTTCCCGGTGAAAACCACTCTGATCAAGGCGGCGAAATCATGAAAAGGCTCATCCACGTTGCGCTGCTTGCCAGCCTGGCCACCCCGCTGGCATGGTCGGCAGGGACGGTGAAGGTCTACACGCCGGACAGTGAAAAACCGAAAACCTTAACCGATGCCGGGCATCTGCTCGATCTCGTTGGTCAGCCAAGGCTGGCTAACAGCTGGTGGCCGGGGGCGGTTATCAGCGAGCGCCAGGCAACGGTCGTGGCGGAACAACAACACCTGGCCCTGCTGGCACGCCTGACGGGTCTGGCTGAGCAGGAAGACGGCGACGATGCCGCAGCAATCAACAGCGTTCGCCAGCAGCTCCAGGCGCTGAAGGTAACAGGCCGCCAGAAGGTGAACCTTGATCCAGATGAAGTACGCGTCGTGGAAAACGGCAACCCAACGCTGGAAGGGGACTACACGCTCTGGCTGCCGGTGAAGCCGACAACCATCACCGTGATGGGGCTCATCAGCAGCCCGGGCAAAAAAACCTTTACCCCCGGTCGCGATGTGGCGAGCTATCTCGACGAACAAAGCCTGCTCAGCGGCGCGGATAACAGCTACGCCTGGATTGTTTATCCAGACGGGCATACGCAAAAGGCGCCCGTTGCGTACTGGAATAAGCGCCATATCGAACCCATGCCCGGCAGCATCATTTTTGTCGGCTTTGCCGACCATTTCTGGACGAAGGCTTATGACGGGCTGAACGCCGATATCCTTCATTCCCTGACGCAGCGGATCCCGGATTAATGAAAAAAACCTATCTTTACAGCATGCTGGCGCTGTGCGTCAGTGCCGCCTGCCATGCAGAAACCTATCCGGCGCCAATTGGCCCGTCGCAATCAGACTTTGGCGGCGTTGGTTTGCTGCAAACCCCTACCGCACGCATGGCGCGCGAGGGGGAGATCAGCCTCAACTATCGTGATAACGATCAGTACCGCTACTACTCCGCCTCCGTACAGCTTTTCCCGTGGCTCGAAACCACGCTGCGCTATACCGACGTGCGAACTAAACAGTACAGCAGCGTCGATGCCTTCTCCGGCGATCAGACCTATAAGGACAAAGCCTTCGACGTCAAACTGCGTCTGTGGGAAGAGAGCTACTGGATGCCGCAGGTATCCGTAGGCGCGAAGGATATTGGCGGTACCGGCCTGTTTGACGCGGAATACGTTGTGGCCAGCAAAGCCTGGGGGCCGTTCGACTTCTCGCTCGGTCTGGGCTGGGGCTATCTCGGCACCAGCGGTAACGTAAAAAACCCGTTCTGTTCCTACAGCGACAAATACTGCTACCGCGATAACAGCTATAAGAAAGCGGGCTCCATTAATGGCGACCAGATGTTCCACGGCCCGGCCTCGCTGTTTGGCGGCGTCGAATACCAAACGCCGTGGCAGCCGCTGCGCCTGAAGCTCGAGTATGAAGGGAATGACTACTCGCAGGAGTTCGCCGGGAAGATTGAGCAAAAGAGCAAGTTTAACGTCGGCGCCATTTACCGCGTCACCGATTGGGCCGACGTTAACCTCAGCTACGAGCGCGGCAACACCGTGATGTTTGGCTTCACGCTGCGCACCAACTTTAACGATATGCGACCGCGCTACAACGACAACGCGCGGCCAAAATACCAGCCGGAGCCGCAGGATGCGATCATCCAGCACTCCGTGGTCGCCAATCAGCTGACGCTGCTGAAGTACAACGCCGGCCTGGCCGATCCAAAAATTCAGACCAAGGGCGATACGCTGTACGTTACCGGCGAGCAGGTGAAATACCGCGACTCCCGCGAAGGGATCGAGCGCGCCAACCGGATCGTCATGAACGATCTGCCGGAGGGGATCCGCACGATCCGCGTGACGGAGAACCGCCTGAACCTGCCGCAGGTGACGACCGAAACGGACGTTGCCAGCCTCAAGCGCCACCTGGAAGGCGAGCCGCTCGGACATGAAACCGGGCTGGTGCAAAAGCGTATGGAACCGGTCGTGCCAGACACCACCGAGCAGGGCTGGTATATCGATAAATCGCGCTTTGATTTCCATATCGACCCGGTGCTTAACCAGTCCGTCGGCGGGCCTGAAAACTTCTATATGTATCAGCTGGGCGTGATGGCGACGGCGGATCTGTGGGTCACCGACCACCTGCTGACCACCGGCAGCCTGTTTGGCAACATCGCCAATAACTACGACAAGTTCAACTACACCAACCCGCCGAACGACTCGAAGCTGCCGCGCGTGCGTACCCGCGTGCGTGAGTATGTGCAGAACAACGCCTACGTGAATAACCTGCAGGCCAACTACTTCCAGTACTTCGGCAACGGCTTCTACGGCCAGGTGTACGGCGGCTATCTGGAAACCATGTACGGTGGGGCGGGGGCTGAGGTGCTGTACCGTCCCGTCGACAGCAACTGGGCGTTTGGGATTGACGCCAACTACGTGAAACAGCGTGACTGGCGCAGCGCGCAGGACATGATGAAGTTCACCGACTACAGCGTCAAAACCGGCCACCTGACCGCCTACTGGACGCCGTCGTTCGCGCAGGACGTGCTGGTAAAAGCCAGCGTCGGTCAGTATCTGGCGGGCGATAAGGGCGGCACGCTGGATATTTCCAAACACTTCGACAGCGGCGTGGTGGTGGGCGGCTATGCCACCATCACCAACGTCTCGCCGGACGAATACGGGGAAGGGGACTTCACCAAGGGCGTATACGTATCGATTCCGCTGGATCTCTTCTCGTCAGGCCCAACCCGCAGCCGTGCGGCGATAGGCTGGACGCCGCTGACGCGCGACGGCGGCCAGCAGCTTGGACGTAAGTTCCAGCTGTATGACATGACCAGTGATAAGAATATTAACTTCCGCTAATGCCCCTCACCCTAACCCTCTCCCCAAAGGGGAGAGGGGATTATTTGCTCCCTCTCCCTTTCAGGGAGAGGGCTGGGGTGAGGGTAATTACTATGGTCTGAACAAAACATAAACAAAAAATATAGATCCCCGTCACATTTTTGCGTTATACAGGAACCTCGCCCTGGAGAATGAGGTGCTGTATGACATCCCTGACTCGCCCGCGCGTTGAGTTTATCTCAACGATCCTCCAGACCGTGCTCAACCTCGGTCTGCTGAGCCTTGGCCTGATACTGGTCGTCTTTCTCGGGAAAGAGACGGTGCATCTTGCAGATGTGCTGTTCGCGCCTGAGCAAACCAGCAAATACGCGCTGGTGGAAGGCCTGGTGGTCTACTTTCTCTACTTTGAATTTATCGCCCTGATTGTGAAGTACTTTCAGTCCGGCTTTCACTTCCCGCTACGCTATTTTGTCTACATCGGGATCACCGCCATCGTGCGGCTGATCATCGTCGATCATAAATCTCCCCTCGACGTGCTGATCTATTCGGCGGCGATCCTGCTGCTGGTGATCACCCTCTGGCTGTGCAATTCGAAGCGGCTGAAGCGCGAATAAAAAAAGGGCGCTCCGAGGAGCGCCTAACAACAGTCACAAGTTGGGTTAATACGGTACGTCTAAAGTTGAGGGTTGCAGTGGCATAACAAATGAAACTTAACCTTTCACACCGCCCGCCGTCAGGCCGTTGACCAGCCAGCGCTGGGCCAGCAGGAACACCAGAGTAATCGGGATGGCAGAAAGTACGGCCGCCGCGGCAAAGTCGCCCCACAGGTAGTTTTGCGGGTTGAGGTATTGCTGCATGCCCACGGCCAGCGTGTAGCTGTTCACGTCGCGCAGTAACAGTGAGGCAACCGGTACTTCAGTGATCGCAGCGATAAACGACAGGATAAAGACCACCGCGAGGATAGGCACCGACAGCGGCAGCAATACCAGACGAAATGCCTGCCACGGGGTTGCGCCATCCAGCGCCGCGGCTTCTTCCAGTGAGCTATCGATGGTTTCGAAGTAGCCTTTGATGGTCCACACGTGCAGTGCGATACCGCCAAGATAGGCGAAGATCACGCCGCCGTGGGTGTTCAGGCCGATAAAGGGTACGTACTGTCCCAGACGGTCAAACAAGGCATACAGCGCCACCAGCGACAGTACCGCCGGGAACATCTGGAAAATCAGCATCCCTTTCAGCAGCGTCGCTTTACCCGGGAAGCGCATACGGGCGAAGGCATAAGCGCAGGTGGTGGAAAGCGCCACGATGCCGATCGCAGTGATGGTCGCGACTTTCACCGAGTTCCACAGCCACAGCAGCACCGGGAACGGCGGCGGCGTGACGCGGCCATCGGCGTGTTCAACGCTGAAGCCCAGCGCGAGCTTCCAGTGCTCCCAGGAGATTTCATCCGGGATCAGGCTCCCTGTCGCGAAGTTGCCCGAGCGCAGGGAGATGGCGATAACCATCAGCAGCGGGAACATAATCGCCGCAATAAAAATCAGCAGGCCTAAGTGCGTTGCGAAGAGGCGCAGCTTCTGTGATTTGGGTTGGACCATAGACATAATCAGTGCCCTCCTTAGTCAAATTTCATACGTGTGGCTTTCAGGTTCACAATCGCCAGGGCGCCTACCAGCAGGAAGATCAGGGTGGCAATCGCTGCCGCCAGGCCGAAGTCCTGACCGCCGCCGCCTTCGAAGGCGATGCGGTAGGTGTAGCTCACGAGCAGGTCGGTATAGCCCGCCGGCGTGGTGGTGCCGAGACGGTCCGGGCCACCGTTGGTCAACAGCTGAATCAGCACGAAGTTGTTAAAGTTAAAGGCGAAGCTGGCAATCATCAGCGGCGTCAGCGGCTTAATAAGCAGCGGCAGCGTAATCTTGAAGAAGTTCTGGAACGGGCCTGCGCCGTCCATTGCCGAGGCTTCGTACAGGTCGTCCGGAATAGCTTTCAACAGCCCCATGCACAGGATCATCATGTACGGATAGCCGAGCCAGGTGTTGACGATGATAATCATCGAGCGGGCGGTGGTCGGGTCGCTGAACCAGGCCGGTTTGATACCGAACAGCGCGCTCAGCATCATGTTGATTTCACCGAAGCTTTGGTTGAACAGCCCTTTGAAAATCAGAATCGAGATAAACGACGGTACGGCGTACGGCAGGATCAGCAGCACGCGGTAAATGGCTTTGCCTTTGAGGGACTCCCACTGGACGAGACAGGCGAGCACCATGCCCACGGCTACGGTGAGGATCACGGTCACAACGGAGAAGACCACCGTCCAGACGAAGATGGCGAAGAACGGTTTCTGGATCCCTTCATCGGTAAATACGCGGGTGAAGTTATCCCAGCCGATGGTGACGGTATAGCCCGGGCTGAGTTTGTCATCACCCCAGCTGCCGTCGGCAGTAATGGACTGATAGAAACCAATATCGTTGTTCGGACGGTACTTCACGCCGCTCTGGTTGTTGGTCAACGTGCCGTCATCGGCAAGAGCGTACAGCGGCTGGGTACCGGAGAACTGTCGCAGCGAGCTCATGGTCACTTTGCTTTCGTCTGGCAGCACGGCGGTGAGCTGCGTCAACGCCTGACGGTTTTGGGTAATGATTCGCAGGTTGGCACGTTCACCCTCCGGCAGGGCCGCAGCCTCTTTTAAGGCAAGCTTCTGCTCGCCGCCAAACGTGAACGCGTCGGAAATGAAGACCTTGCTGCTTTCTTCGTCAGTGAGTGCTAACTTCCACTCGTCGCCCGCAGGATACAGGCCGAAGTTGTAGGTTTTACCCGCCTGATAAGAACGGTCGAGAAGCACCTGTTGGGCGCGCTCCTGAGCAAGCTGGTTGGTGCTGCTGTAGTTGGTGAAGGCAATCGCGATGGTACAAATCAGCGGGAACAGGACAAACAGCCCCATCCCGGCCACGCCAGGGTAGACATAGCGCCAGGCGTAGGCTTTACGGTTAGCGAAAATATACAGGCCAGCAGAGCTTAAAATCAGCGTCATGATGGCGAACAGGTACTCCCCTTGTACGTACATTAAAACAACAAGGTAACCCACCAGCAGACACAGCAGACCTATCACTGACCACTTCAGCGCGTCGCTTTGCCACCAGTGTTTCTTTTTAATGACATCCATGGGGTTCTTCCTCTACAACGTTTGATCTTTTCTCCCTCTCCTGGGGGAGAGGGCCGGGGTGAGGGCGTGCCGATAGCGACAACCCTCACCCTAACCCTCTCCCAAAGGGAGAGGGAACTACGTCATTACTTAGTAATACGACCCTGAGCATCTTTCAGCGCGGCATCGACAGTCTGACGACCGCTTGCAGCGTTGATAACCGCAGTACGGGTGGCGTACCAGAACGCGGCCATCTGTGGGATGTTCGGCATGATTTCGCCTTTCTGGGCGTTATCCATGGTGGCCGCGATGCGTGGGTCTTTCGCCAGCTGATCCTGGAAGGATTTCAGCGCAACGGCACCCAGCGGCTTGTCCTTGTTCACTTCATCCAGACCCTGATCGGTCAGCAGGTAGTTTTCCAGGAACTCTTTTGCCAGCTCTTTGTTCGGGCTGGCGGCGTTAATGCCCGCACTCAGCACGCCAACGAACGGTTTAGACGGCTTGCCGTTAAAGGTAGGCAGCAGCGTCACGCCGTAGTTGATTTTGCTCTTGTCGATATTGGTCCAGGCCCACGGACCGTTGATGGTCATGGCGGTTTCGCCTTTGTTGAACGCCGCTTCCGCGATGGAGTAGTCGGTATCCGCGTTCATGTGTTTGTTCTTAATCAGGTCAACCAGGAAGGTCAGGCCCGCTTTCGCGCCAGCGTTGTCCACGCCCACGTCTTTCACGTCATACTTGCCGTTTTCAAACTTGAACGCGTAACCGCCGTCGGCAGCAATCAGCGGCCAGGTGAAGTACGGTTCTTGCAGGTTGAACATCAGGGCTGATTTACCTTTCGCCTTCAGCGCTTTATCCAGGGCTGGGATCTCTTCCCAGGTCTTCGGCGGGTTTGGTACCAGGTCTTTGTTGTAAATCAGAGACAGCGCTTCAACGGCGATTGGGTAAGCGATCAGCTTGCCGTTATACCGAACGGCGTCCCAGGTGAACGGGAAGAGCTTGTCCTGGAAGGCTTTATCTGGCGTCACCTCAGCCAGCAGGCCAGACTGCGCGTAGCCGCCGAAACGGTCGTGCGCCCAGAAGATGATATCCGGGCCATCACCGGTTGCCGCGACCTGTGGGAATTTCTCTTCCAGCTTGTCCGGGTGCTCGATGGTGACTTTGATACCTGTATCTTTCTCGAATTTTTTACCCACTTCGGCCAGGCCGTTATAGCCCTTGTCGCCGTTAATCCAGATAACCAGCTTACCTTCTTCAATTTTGGCGAGAGCCGGTGCGGAAATCATCATTGCTGCCAGGGCGGACAATGCGAAAACGCGTGCGCCAGTCTTGATCTTCATATCTGCCATCCTTTTTGGTGATGTGCTCGTGGATACATGAGGTGGTTCAACGTGACTCAGTCTCCTTATTTGACATCCTCTTTCCATCCTCCCAGCCCCTACGCCCCACCCCCCGTTTATGTGATCCCGGTTGCATAAATTTAAGTTATGAGTGCTGGCGCACATAAAACCCCACCGAATTTTGCAGGTGGCTTCACGATTTTCACCTTCGCCCCCCAGCCATGGTCGCAGAGCCCGTTCTCTCATCCTCCCACCTCCTCCCCCATTAAAAAGCTGGGGGGTGGAGGATTCACGAAAGTAATGGATACCCCATAGTGAACTTATCTTGAATGTTTCTGTCGGTGACAGGTTGTAACGAAGGGAGAAGGGCATGGCGAGCGTACAGCTGCGTAATGTAACGAAAGCCTGGGGCGACGTAGTGGTGTCAAAAGAGATCAATCTGGACATCACTGAAGGCGAATTCGTGGTGTTTGTTGGCCCATCTGGCTGTGGTAAATCTACTCTGCTGCGTATGATTGCCGGTCTTGAAACCATCACCAGCGGTGATTTATTCATTGGTGATACCCGCATGAACGACATTCCGCCTGCCGAACGTGGCGTCGGCATGGTGTTCCAGTCTTATGCGCTTTATCCCCACCTGTCCGTTGCTGAGAACATGTCCTTTGGCCTGAAGCTGGCCGGCGCGAAGAAAGAGGTGATTAACCAACGCGTCACTCAGGTGGCGGAAGTGTTACAGCTGGCTCACCTGCTGGAGCGTAAACCCAAAGCGCTTTCCGGTGGTCAGCGTCAGCGCGTGGCAATTGGCCGTACGCTGGTGGCGGAACCGCGCGTGTTCCTGCTCGATGAACCCCTTTCTAACCTGGACGCCGCCCTGCGCGTTCAGATGCGTATTGAAATCTCCCGTCTGCACAAGCGTCTTGGCCGCACGATGATTTACGTCACCCACGATCAGGTTGAAGCGATGACGCTGGCCGACAAGATTGTGGTGCTGGATGCCGGCCGCGTGGCGCAGGTGGGTAAACCGCTGGAGCTGTATCACTACCCGGCAGACCGCTTTGTTGCGGGCTTTATTGGCTCGCCAAAGATGAACTTCCTGCCCGTCAAAGTGACCGCAACAGCCATTGAACAGGTACAGGTGGAGCTGCCAAACCGTCAGCAGATTTGGCTGCCGGTCGACAGCGCCAACGTACAGGTCGGGGCAAACATGTCCCTGGGTATTCGCCCTGAACATCTCCTGCCTAGCCACATCGCGGATGTGACGCTGGAAGGTATCGTTCAGGTCGTCGAACAGCTTGGTCACGAAACACAGATTCATATCCAGATCCCCGCCATCCGTCAGAACCTGGTCTACCGCCAGAATGACGTGGTGTTGGTAGAAGAGGGTGCCACATTCGCTATCGGTTTGCCGCCAGAGCGCTGTCATTTGTTCCGTGAGGATGGCACTGCATGTCGTCGGCTGCACAAAGAGCCAGGCGTTTAAGCAATCCCAAAAGAAGACACGAAGCCGACAGGTGAAGTGTTCAAAGAAAAGCAATGATCTCAGGAGATAGAATAATGATTACTCTGCGCAAACTTCCTCTGGCAGTTGCCGTCGCAGCAGGCGTAATGTCTGCTCAGGCACTGGCTGTGGATTTCCATGGTTATGCTCGTTCCGGTATCGGCTGGACGGGTAGTGGCGGCGAACAACAGTGTTTCCAGGCAACGGGTGCCCAAAGTAAATATCGTCTTGGTAACGAATGTGAAACCTATGCCGAGCTGAAGCTGGGCCAGGAAGTGTGGAAAGAGGGCGATAAGAGCTTCTACTTCGACACCAACGTCGCGTACTCCGTGGCACAGCAGAATGACTGGGAAGGTACCGATCCGGCATTCCGTGAAGCTAACGTGCAGGGTAAAAACCTGATTGAATGGCTGCCAGGCTCTACTATCTGGGCCGGTAAACGCTTCTATCAGCGTCATGACGTCCACATGATCGACTTCTACTACTGGGATATTTCGGGTCCTGGTGCAGGTCTGGAAAACATCGATGTTGGCTTCGGTAAACTGTCCCTGGCGGCTACCCGTTCTTCTGAAGCAGGCGGTTCTTCATCCTTCGCCAGCAACAGCGTTTATGACTACACCACCCGTACGGCGAACGATGTCTTTGACGTGCGTTTAGCACAGATGGAAACCAACCCGGGCGGTACCCTTGAACTGGGTGTTGACTACGGTCGTGCTAACCCGCGTGATGATTATCGTCTGGTTGACGGCGCGTCTAAAGATGGCTGGATGTTCACCGCTGAACATACCCAGAGCATGCTGAAAGGCTACAACAAGTTTGTTGTTCAGTACGCAACCGACTCTATGACCTCTCAGGGTAAAGGCCTGTCTCAAGGTTCTGGTGTAGGCATTGATAGTAATAGTAACTATGCCTATGACATCAATAATAACGGCAGCCTGCTGCGTATCCTCGACCACGGTGCAATTTCTCTTGGCGACAGCTGGGACCTGATGTACGTCGGTATGTACCAGGACATCGACTGGGACAACAACAACGGCACCAAGTGGTGGACCGTGGGTGTGCGTCCGATGTACAAATGGACGCCGATCATGAGCACCTTGCTGGAAGTGGGCTACGACAACGTGAAATCGCAAAACGCTGATGAAACCAACAACCAGTATAAAATTACGCTGGCGCAACAGTGGCAGGCAGGCGACAGCATCTGGTCTCGCCCGGCGATTCGTGTGTTCGCAACGTACGCTAAGTGGGATGAGAAGTGGGGCTACGATTACAGAGGTAATCCATCTAACAACTCAAACTTCGGTAAAGCAGTTAAAGATGGCTTTAGCGGGAGTTCCTTCGGCCGCGGCGACAGCGATGAGTGGTCCTTTGGCGCCCAGATGGAAATCTGGTGGTAATACCGTCTTAATCTGACGTAATGACCAAACTGAGGGGCGCAAGCCCCTCAATCCTTGGGACGGCGCGCTATTGCCTGGCTACCGCTGAACCTATGCTTTTTGAGGTGATAACAATGAAAATGAATAAAACTCTCCTTGCCCTTTGCTTATCCGCAGGGCTGCTGGCGAGCGCGCCTGCCGTAACGCTCGCTAATGTCAATTTCGTCCCCCAGAATACGACGTCCGCTCCGGCTATCCCAACGGCGGCATTACAACAGCTGACCTGGACCCCGGTAGATCAGTCCAAAACGCAAACAACTCAGCTATCAACCGGCGGACAGCGCCTGAATGTAGCGGGTCTCACAGGCCCGGTTGCTGCTTATAGCGTTCCGGCCAATATTGGTGAACTGGCGATTACGCTCACCAGCGAAGTGAACAAACAAACGAGCGTATTTGCGCCGAATGTACTGATCCTTGATCAGAACATGACACCATCTGCATTTTTCCCGAGCGAATATTTCTCTTATCAGGAACCGGGCGTGATGAGTGCCGATCGTCTGGAAGGGGTCATGCGCCTGACACCTGCGCTTGGCCAGCAAAAACTTTATGTACTGGTCTTTACCACCGAGCAAGATCTTCAGAAAACCACGACGTTGCTCGATCCTGCCAAGGCCTATGCGAAAGGTACCGGCAACGCGATCCCTGATATCCCCGATCCTGTCGCACGTCATGTCACCGATGGAACATTAAAACTGAAAGTGAAAACGAATAGCGGTTCCAGCGTACTGGTTGGCCCATTGTTTGGTTCCTCGGGTAATGGTCCTGTGACCGTAGGTAATACCGCAGCGCCTGTCGCCGCTGCACCCGTTGCTGCACCTGCAACCCCAGCCCCGGCGAAGCCGTCCGAACCTGTATTGAACGATACCGAAACCTATTTCAACAACGCCATTAAGCAGGCTGTGAAGCGCGGCGACGTCGACAAAGCGCTGAAACTGCTTGATGAAGCCGAGCGTTTAGGTTCAACCACTGCCCGTTCCACCTTTATCAGCAGTGTAAAAGGCAAGGGGTGACCGTCTCCCCACAGTGCTGATTTGTTCGTTTTAGTGCGCCCGAGTGGGCGCACTTTTTTTTGTGCCGCCGCGCTGTTGCGCCATTGTTGCGATAGTGATCGCTAAATAGCGTTTGGCCGCCCTGAATCCGCGATTCTGCGATACAATGCCATTACGTTATGTATCGGAGAGTCTGGCATGTCACACCCTGCGCTAACGCAACTGCGTGCGCTGCGCTATTTTGACCAAATACCCGCGCTTGACCCGGAGCAACTGGACTGGTTGCTGCTGGAAGATTCCATGACGAAACGTTTTGAGCAACAGGGCAAAACGGTCACGGTGACGATGATTCAGGAGGGGTTTGTCTCTTCTGAGGCGATTGCCAGTGAACTGCCGCTGTTACCGCAAGAAGAACGCTACTGGCTGCGTGAGATTTTACTGTGTGCTGACGGTGAGCCATGGCTTGCCGGGCGTACGGTCGTGCCGGAGTCCACCCTGTCCGGGCCGGAACTGGCGCTGCAGCGCCTCGGAAAAACGCCGCTGGGGCGGTATCTGTTCACGTCGTCTGAACTTACCCGTGATTTTATTGAAATTGGTCGCGATGCCGACCTGTGGGGGCGCCGTTCCCGCCTGCGCCTGAGCGGCAAGCCGTTAATTCTGACGGAGCTTTTTTTGCCGGCATCGCCGTTGTACTAAGAGGAAGAGAAAATGGAGTGGAGTCTTACGCAGAACAAGCTGCTGGCCTATCACCGCTTAATGCGTACTGATAAACCCATTGGCGCATTGCTGCTGCTGTGGCCAACCTTATGGGCGCTGTGGGTGGCGACCCCGGGTTTGCCGCCCCTGTGGATCCTCGCGGTATTTGTGGCGGGCGTCTGGCTGATGCGCGCGGCGGGCTGCGTGGTCAATGATTACGCCGACCGGAAGTTTGACGGGCACGTAAAACGTACCGCTAACCGCCCTTTGCCCAGTGGGCAAGTCACGGAGAAAGAAGCGCGCAACTTGTTCATCGTGCTGGTATTGCTCTCCTTCCTGCTGGTGTTAACGCTCAACACCATGACTATCCTGCTGTCCGTCGCCGCGCTGGCGCTGGCCTGGGTCTACCCCTTCATGAAGCGGTATACGCATCTGCCGCAGGTGGTGCTGGGGGCCGCGTTCGGCTGGTCGATTCCCATGGCGTTTGCAGCGGTTAGCGAGTCTGTTCCGCTCAGCTGCTGGCTGATGTTTCTGGCCAATATTCTCTGGGCCGTGGCCTACGATACGCAGTACGCCATGGTTGACCGTGACGACGACCTGAAGATTGGCATCAAGTCGACGGCGATCCTGTTTGGTCGCCAGGACAAGCTGATTATCGGCATTTTGCAGGTCGCGGTGCTGGCGCTGATGGTGGCGATTGGCCGTCTGAACGGGCTGAACTGGGAGTTCTACTGGTCAGTGCTGGTGGCGGGGCTGCTGTTTGCCTATCAGCAGAAGCTGATTGCGAAGCGCGAGCGTGAAGCCTGCTTTAAGGCGTTTTTGAATAACAACTACGTTGGCCTGGTGCTGTTTTTAGGGCTGGCGATGAGCTACTTTTCATAAAAGTACGGCAGCCGAATGGCTGCCGTTTTGTTTTCTCCCTCTCCCCGTGGGAGAGGGCCGGGGTGAGGGCATCAGGCCGCTGACGACATCACTCGTCCTGCGTCGCGCTCTCAATCGTCAAACGCACGTCCGAGGTAATCAGCTCGGCCAGCATCTGGTAAATCTTCAGCGTCTCTTCCGGCTCGGCATCACCCGTATCACTGATAAACCCTTCGTCACGCAGCGTCAGCACCAGCGAGCTGAACACCGCTTTGTCGAAGAATTCCGGCGCGTTAATGCCGTGCAGAACAGACAGGCGCTGTGCCAGCGTCCGGCTCTCTTTTTCCAGCGTACCGCGGTTGATGGACGGATTCGCACTCAGCAGCCAGAAGGTAATGGCGTAGCGCTGCAGCGTTTCACGCGCACCGGCTGCCAGCAGCTGCAAAGTACGTGAGCGTGACGGATTGATGAGTAGCTCGTCATTGTTCAGCGTAATCAGCCCCTGACGACGCATCTCTTCCGTCATTTTATCCAGCTCTACCGCCAGTTCATCCTTACTCCAGCGCAGGAACAGCTCCGCTTTCAGCATCGGGTAGATGGCCTCGAGATGGCGCAGCAGTTCCTGACGCGAAATACGGCGATGCTGGGTAATAATGGCCGCCATCAGCGACGGCAGCATCAGCATGTGCGTGATGTTGTTGCGATAGTACGTCATCAGCACGGCCTGCTCGCGAGGCAGAATAATGATGTCGCCGATAGTGTCTTTCTCGACTTCGAACTTGTTCATCTGCAGCGCGTGGTCGATAAGCTCGCTGGCGGTCGCAGAAGGCGCAGTTGAATCAACCGAATACGGTACGTTGCGCATAATGTCCAGGTAGCAGTCGATCTGCTCGGTCAGCTGCTCGCGGGTCAGTGAACGCTGGCGGGAGGCCAACAGCGCGGTACAGCACAGGTTCATGGCGTTCGCCGCACCGGCGTTGTTAATACGCACCATCAGCTCAGCGGCAATGCCGTTAACCGTTGGCGTCAGCCAGGCCGGACGCACCGCTTCGATAGGATCGATAGACTCACGCCACTCCGGGACATGATTGTTCAGGTACGTCATCAGCGGCATGGGTTCGCCAAAGTTCACGTAGCCCTGACCAAGGTTGCGCAGCTTGCTCAGCCCGCGCAGCATCTGCGGCAGGCTCTCTTTCTCTTTAGTCGCACCGCGCAGCTCTTTCGCGTAGGTGCCCACTTCCATCACGTGCTCATAGCCAATGTAGATAGGGACCAGCGTAATCGGACGCGTACCGCCGCGCAGCATGGCCTGGATGGTCATCGACAGCGTGCCGGTCTTCGGATCGAGCAGACGGCCGGTTCGGGAACGGCCCCCCTCCACGAAGTACTCTACGGAATACCCACGGCTGAACAGTTCGCCCAGGTATTCACGGAATACGGTGGAATAGAGCTTGTTGCCCTTGAAGGTACGACGAATAAAGAACGCACCCAGGCGGCGGAAAATCGGGCCCGCTGGCCAGAAGTTCAGGTTGATACCCGCCGCAATGTGCGGTGGCACCAGGCCCTGGTGGTAGAGCACGTAGGAGAGCAGCAGGTAGTCCATGTGGCTGCGGTGGCAGGGAACATAGACAATTTCATGACCGTCGTGCGCCAGCTGGCGTACGCGTTCGGCGTTGTGAACGTTAATGCCCTGATAGAGACGGTTCCAGGTGAAACTCAGGATACGGTCAGAGAGACGAATCATCTCGTAGGAGAAGTTCGCGGCGATCTCTTCCATCAGCGCAATGGCGTTCTGCTGTGCTTTCTCGTGGGAAATCTTTTTACTGCGCGCTTCGTCTTCAACCGCGCGAGCGATCGCTTTGGAGGCCAGCAGCTTGTTGAACAGATCCTGGCGCGCCGGGAGGCGTGGCCCAACGGCCGCCAGGCGCTGACGGGCGAAGTGCATACGCGCCACGCGCGCCAGTTTTTGCGCAATAATCTTATCGGTCCCGTGCTCGTCCGCCATGCGGCGAAGGGAGACTGAAGGGGAGAAGCGCACAAAGCTGTCGCGCCCAAGCCAGGAGACCGCGAAGAATTTCTGGATGCCGTTAAGCATGCGCAGCGGTGGATTCTCTTCACCCTTTTCGCGGCCCGGACGGCGGCCAAACATGACGGAAACCGGCACCATCTGCACATCCAGGTCTGGATTGCTGCGGTGCAGGTCGAGGTAGTCATGGAACAGCTTGATGGACTCTTCTTTCGGCGTGTAATAGGTGAACACGCGCGGCCCGCCGTGGATAAACACGTAGCGCGGCAACAGCGTGCCATCGACTTCCAGCGGTTCAAGCGGGTCGGGTAAATCATGCGCCAGACACTGGGCGCGAAGCGTCAGCAGGTCTGCCTTCGAGTTATAAGGCAAAACGTACATAATAGGGCGCGACGTATCGAGCCCTAATTCCAGCGCGGGTTCTGCTGGGATAGACTTACTTTTTACCAGGACGCTTAATGGTAAATTAAGTAATTTGTAGTAAATTCGTGGCCAGCCGGACATAAACGATGTAAAGCCTCTGGTTAATAATGCAATTGCTGCGCAAGGATAACAGAAAGCGCGCAAAATTTCTGTTGTTACCCGTCATACTTCGGCTACAGCGAAACGCGCTGCTGCTAGAGTTACTGACGCTATTTCCAATAAAAGGTTCTATTAATGGCCAATAATACCACTGGGTTTACTCGCATCATCAAAGCTGCCGGCTATTCATGGAAAGGTTTCCGAGCCGCATGGGTCAATGAAGCCGCGTTTCGCCAGGAGGGCGTTGCCGCTATCGTCGCGGTTATCATCGCCTGTTTCCTTGATGTTGATGCTATTACTCGCGTACTGCTTATCGGTTCCGTGCTTCTGGTGATGATAGTGGAAATTCTTAATAGCGCTATTGAGGCGGTTGTGGACCGTATCGGTTCAGATTTCCACGAACTTTCTGGCCGTGCGAAAGACATGGGGTCTGCCGCTGTGTTGCTGGCGATTATCACTGCGGCTATCACCTGGGTCACGCTGCTTTGGTCGCATTTCCGATGAGCCTCGTAGAATAATTAAGTCCCTGGTTTTTTGTGCAGTTTTTGGTTCCAAATTCGCCTTTGACTGTATATACTCACAGCATAACTGTATATACACCCAGGGGGCGGAATGAAAGCGTTAACGACCAGGCAGCAAGAGGTGTTTGATCTCATCCGGGATCACATCAGCCAGACGGGTATGCCACCCACGCGTGCGGAAATCGCACAGCGTCTGGGCTTCCGTTCTCCAAATGCTGCTGAAGAACACCTTAAAGCGCTGGCGCGTAAAGGCGTGATTGAGATTGTTTCTGGTGCTTCACGCGGCATCCGACTGCTGGTGGAAGAAGAAACGGGCATCCCGCTGATTGGCCGTGTTGCCGCAGGTGAACCTCTGCTGGCACAGCAGCATATCGAAGGACACTATCAGGTCGATCCTGGCATGTTCAAACCGAGTGCGGATTTCCTGCTGCGCGTCAGCGGGATGTCCATGAAAGATATCGGCATTCTTGATGGCGATCTGCTGGCCGTTCACAAAACGCAGGACGTACGTAACGGGCAGGTTGTGGTTGCGCGTATTGATGACGAAGTGACCGTTAAGCGCCTGAAAAAGCAGGGCAATACGGTACAGCTTCTGCCAGAAAATAACGAATTCTCACCGATCGTGGTGGATCTCCGTGAACAGAGCTTCTCCATTGAAGGCCTGGCAGTGGGTGTTATCCGCAACGGTGAATGGCTGTAATCTCTTCCTGACAGGCTGCGGGTCTCCGTAGCCTGATTCACTTTCCACTCCCGGTATTTTTCATGTCACTGCTGACGGCTTCTGATAAGGCACTGTGGCGTCTTGCGCTGCCGATGATTTTCTCCAATATCACCGTTCCCTTGCTGGGGCTGGTGGATACGGCAGTAATTGGGCATCTGGACTCCCCCGTTTATCTGGGTGGCGTAGCGATTGGCGCAACGGCAACCAGCTTCCTCTTTATGCTGCTGCTCTTTTTGCGCATGAGTACCACTGGCCTGACGGCACAGGCGTATGGCGCCAAAGACCCGCTGCGCCTGGCGCGGGCGCTGGTTCAGCCGCTCATTCTCGCGCTCGGTGCAGGCGCCTTAATCGTATTGCTGCGTACGCCGCTGATCGATCTGGCGCTCCATATTGTGGGCGGCAGCGAGGCGGTACTTGAGCAGGCGCGGCGCTTTCTCGAAATTCGCTGGCTCAGCGCCCCCGCCTCACTGGCAAACCTGGTCCTGCTGGGCTGGCTGCTGGGCGTTCAGTATGCCCGCGCGCCGGTTATCCTGCTGGTAGTGGGAAACCTTCTGAACATCGTGCTCGACCTCTGGCTGGTGATGGGCCTGCACATGAACGTGCGGGGCGCGGCGCTGGCAACGGCCATTGCAGAATACGGCACGTTTGTCATCGGCCTGTGGATGGTCTGGCGCGTGCTGGCCATGCGCGGCATCTCCCTCGCGATGCTGAAAACCGCATGGCGCGGCAACATCCGCAAGCTGCTGGCGCTTAACCGTGACATCATGCTGCGCTCGCTCCTGCTTCAGCTCTGTTTCGGCGCGTTGACGGTTTTTGGCGCCCGTCTTGGGCCTGAGATCGTTGCGGTCAATGCGGTACTGATGACGCTGCTTACCTTCACGGCTTACGCGCTTGATGGCTTCGCCTATGCCGTTGAGGCGCACTCCGGGCAGGCCTACGGGGCGCGACAACGCGGTCAGCTGCAGGAGGTCTGGCAGGCTGCCTGCCGTCAGGCGGGTCTTGTTGCGCTGGCTTTTGCACTGATTTATGCCTGCTTCGGTAGCCACATCATTGCACTGCTGACCTCGTTACCGGCAATACGCGAACTCGCAGACCGCTACATCGTCTGGCAGATGATTTTACCGGTGGTGGGCGTCTGGTGTTATCTGCTGGACGGCATGTTTATCGGTGCGACGCGGGGCGCCGAGATGCGCAACAGTATGGCCGTCGCGGCGGCGGGCTTTGGCCTGACGCTGCTGACGCTGCCGTATCTGGGCAATCACGGTTTGTGGCTGGCGCTGGCCGTCTTTCTCTCCCTGCGCGGGCTGTCGCTGGCATTCATCTGGCGCCGCCACTGGCGCAACAATACCTGGTTTCCTTCCCGCTCCGATATATCGTGACGGTTAAAGATTCCGAATATGAAAACGGCTGCCGAATCCTTCACTACAATTATTATCACGTCCAGCAGAAAAGAACGTAACGGACGTTACGACCTAACGCTTAACTATGAGGACACGATGATGAATAAAGACGAAATCGGCGGCAACTGGAAGCAGTTCAAAGGTAAAGCGAAAGAACAGTGGGGTAAACTGACCGATGACGATATGACCGTCATTGAAGGTAAGCGCGATCAGCTTGTCGGTAAAATCCAGGAACGTTATGGCTACGAGAAAGACAAAGCCGAAACGGAAGTAAAAGACTGGGAAACCCGTAACGATTATCGCTGGTAATCGTAGATAAGCTGTTATCCCTCTGAGGGCGGCCATGGGCCGCCTTTTCTTTTGCCGCTAGCGGGGCTTTTTCTTTACGAGGATAGAGTGATCGTGCTGGCAAACGTCCTGATGGCTACAGGATTCCACTTCTACACAAGCAGAGCACAAACCGTGTGCCTCAATCACATTATGACGCAGGGCAAAGCCCATCCTGGCCGCCAGCGAATGCATAATGTCTTCTACGCCTTCCGCCCCCTCTTCTTTTACCACGCCACAGCGATCGCAGATAAACATGGCCGACGTGTGGGTTGGCTGATCGAACAGATGGCACAGCACGTAGCTGTTTGTCGACTCCACCTTGTGCACAAAGCCTTGTTCCAGAAGGAAATCCAGCGCGCGATAGACGGTCGGCGGTTTGGCCTGCGGTTCGCTCTCGCGCAGCAGGTCCAGTAAATCATACGCACTGATCGCACCCTGTTGCAGGCTCATCAGACGCAATACCTCAAGGCGCTGCGGGGTCAGGCGCACATTGCGTTGCACGCACAGCTTTTCAGCCTGCGCTAACAGCTCTTTTGTGGACTTATCCATTCAGCACCTCGGATGTTTAAAGAGTGGGGAAACCGCCACTTTATCATGTTCTGCTAAAAACACCGAGATCCGCCAGGCTGTGCTATACCTGACGCAACGTATTTCGGAGGAATTATTCATGAAAAGACCTGACTGTATTCGACACTGGCGCGACGTGGAAGGCGCGGATGACTCTACCTACCCCGACAGCAACGAGCTTTTTTCCATCGGCGCGCCGCTGGCCCGCAGGCTGGGTTTAGGGCGCATTGGTATTCACCACGAACGCTTACCGCCCGGTCGGCGCACATCTTATCCTCATGCAGAAAGCGATGAAGAGGAGTTTATCTACGTCCTTGAAGGTTACCCGGAAGCCTGGATTAACGGTTATCTGTGGAAGCTGGAGCCGGGTGATAGCGTGGGGTTCCCGGCCGGAACAGGCGTCTGTCATACCTTTATTAATAACACCGACGAAGAGGTGCGGTTACTGGTGGTTGGCGAGGCTAACAAAAAGCAGAACCGCATCTACTATCCGTTGAATCCGGTCTATGCCGCAACGCGTGAGGATCGCTGGGTTGATCATCCCCCTCAGTTTTTTGGGCCACATGATGGAAAACCTGGGCGAAAATAATGTTCCTCTTCTATAAATATTGAGGGCCGTCACAAATAACAACAGGCCCGGTCATAATTTAACTTAAGGAAATAGCGGGTCTTTTTGCACTTATTCACAGCAATAGTTCGTTCCCGTCTGGGGGATAACAGACGGGGGTTATTTCATAACAAACTATATGACGAGCATACTGTGAAAAAACATTTTAAATTTTCGGTGGTTAGCATCGCTGTCTCCCTTTTTATGGCAAATCAGGCGGGAGCAGCCAATACCTGGACAGAAGCACGTAGCGACGCAATGGGTGGTACCGGCGTAGCATCCGGCAGCTATGGCAGCGGGGCGTTAATCAACCCCGCGCTGCTGGCAAAGGCAAAACCTGACGATGATGTTACGGTGATTTTGCCCTCCGTCGGCGCGCAGATTACGGACAAAGACAATCTTCAGGACGAAATCGACAATATTAATGACAAAATCAATCGCTATCAGGATGTGATTGATAATCTGACGCCTGCCGAGATCATCACCAATCCGTTAGGCTCAATCAACCAGTTCCAGGGCGCAGCCAAAGATCTGGCAGATGAACTGGACTACCTCAAAGGTAAAACCGCGCGTGCGACGGCAGGGGCGGGGATTGCCGTCAGTATTCCTAACGATACGCTTTCCGTGGCCTTCATGGCGAAGGGCTATGCTCACGGACGCGTCAGTTCTTCTATCGATCAGCAGGATATTGATTATCTGCGCGGCATCCAGAGAAGCGATGCGGTCGCCGCGGGCGTGGCGCTGGACGCGGCTGTGAACGGTACGGATCAGATCACCAAAAACCTTAACTCAACGGCGTCTGGCCGCGCGGCGATTGTCTCCGACTATGGCATCGCGGTTGCTCGTCAGTTCGATCTTGGCGGCGTTCCGGTTTCCGTTGGCGTCACGCCAAAGCTGCAAAAAACCTGGGTTTATAACTACACCACCTCTATCTACGATTACGACAGCAATAAGTGGAACGACAGCCGCTACCGTACTGACGACACCGGCTTTAACGTCGATGCCGGTATCGCTGCCGACTTCGGTGAACACTGGACGCTCGGCCTTAGCGGGCAAAACCTCATGTCGCGTGATATTGATACCAAAGATGTCCGTATCCGCAACGGGCGCACGGGAGAAGTGGTGAGCTATAAAGACACCTATCAGATCCGTCCGCTGGTGACCGCGGGTGCCGCCTGGCATAACGATCTGGTGACCCTGACGGCCGATGGCGATTTGACTGAAACCAAGGGCTTCAAGAGCGAAGATACGTCACAGTATGTTGGCGTCGGTGCCGAAGTGACGCCGCTGAGCTGGCTGGCGGTGCGCGCCGGCTATCGTGCGGACGTGAAGGGCAATGACAGCAATGTCTTTACCGGCGGTGTCGGTTTTGCGCCGTTTAACACCGTTCATGTTGACCTGATGGGCCTGTACGGTGAAGACGAAACCTGGGGCGCAGGGGCACAGTTGAGTATGACGTTCTAAATAAAAAGGGCACCGTTAATGGTGCCCTAAGCCTATCCGTGTGCTGCTTTGGTAAGCGTATCGCTGATCCACTGGTTTACGCTTTTACCTGAAACTTCGGCTGCGATGTTAATTGCCGAATGTATTTCGGGCGCGAGGCGCAAACTGATTTTCCCACTTGCCGGACGCAGAGGCTCTCGACCTTGTTCTGAGCAGTAAGCAAGGTAATCATCAACCGCTTCTTCAAAGGCTTGACGTAGGGCAGAGACGTTATCTGCATGAAAACCTATAACATCTCTTATACCCGCTACATGCCCAACGAAACACAGGTCTTCATCACTGTAATCGATTTTTGCGGCATAGCCTTGGTAAGTCATGGTATTAATCATGGAGACACTCCTGTTGCGATAAGAAAAGCCATTGCGTCGCGAACCTGATAAACCTTTGCCTCTTTATCCGGATGAGGGCGATGAAATGAAGCCACAACCTCATTAATTTCGAATCTTACCCTTGAGCCATTACCTTCAGAAACTTTGGCACCCAATGCAATGAAGAGCGCTTCGATTTTGCGCCATTCAAGAGAGCAGGGTGTTGGTAAAGAGAAAATCAGCTGCAATGTTTTTTGATGCCTGGCGTTGAGTGCTCTCATTGTCTCTCATGTCCTTAAGAAGTTATGTCGCCGCCAAACGAATCATTATGATATCACTTTATGATATCATATCAAGCCGGATCGTATCCTTTTTGAGCCTGTGCTATAGTAGCGCCCCTTTTCCACCAGATGCTTAAAACTTCGCCATGTCGTCAGAATTACAGCCTGCTTTCCCTGCACACCGTTTCTCCATTGCGCCGATGCTCGACTGGACGGACAGACACTGCCGCTATTTCCTGCGCCAGCTCTCCCGCCATACGCTGCTGTACACCGAAATGGTGACCACCGGGGCGATTATTCACGGCAAGGGCGACTATCTGGCCTATAGCGAAGAAGAGCATCCGGTTGCCCTGCAGCTGGGCGGCAGCGATCCGGCCGCGCTGGCGCAGTGCGCGAAGCTGGCAGAAGAACGTGGCTATGACGAGATTAACCTGAACGTGGGCTGCCCGTCCGATCGCGTGCAAAACGGCATGTTTGGCGCCTGCCTGATGGGAAACGCTCAGCTGGTGGCGGACTGCATCAAAGCCATGCGCGACGTGGTTTCCATCCCGGTTACGGTCAAAACCCGTATCGGCATTGACGACCAGGACAGCTATGAATTCCTGTGCGACTTCATTAATACGGTGTCCGGAAAGGGCGAGTGCGAGATGTTCATCATCCACGCGCGTAAAGCCTGGCTTTCCGGCCTGAGCCCGAAAGAGAACCGCGAAATCCCGCCGCTGGACTACCCGCGCGTGTATCAGCTGAAACGCGATTTCCCGCACCTGACGATGTCGATTAACGGCGGTATTAAGTCGCTTGAAGAGGCCAAAGCGCATCTGGAACATATGGATGGCGTGATGGTCGGGCGCGAGGCGTATCAGAACCCGGGCATTCTGGCGACGGTCGATCGCGAAATATTCGGCATCGAAGGCGCAGACACCGATCCGGTTGCCGTCGTGCGTGCCATGTACCCTTACATTGAGCGCGAGCTGAGCAACGGTACCTATCTGGGCCACATCACCCGCCACATGCTGGGTCTGTTCCAGGGTATTCCGGGCGCGCGTCAGTGGCGTCGTTACCTGAGCGAAAACGCGCATAAAGCCGGAGCCGATATTGACGTGCTCGAGCATGCGCTGCGCCTGGTTGCAGATAAGCGATAAATTTCGCTAAAAGATCGTCAAATTCGCCACGCCTCGCAAAACATCGCGGGACGTTTTGCTTTTATAACAATGAGTTAGTTTTGGCATGATTCTTGTAATGATTGCTGCATCATTCGGGAACTCGTGGGAGAGCACCATGCTGGAACTTCTTTTTGTGATTGGCTTTTTTGTCATGCTGATGGTGACGGGCGTGTCGCTGCTGGGCATTCTTGCCGCGATTGTCGTGGCGACGGCGGTGATGTTTATCGGCGGGCTCTTTGCCCTCACGATCAAACTGCTGCCATGGCTACTGTTGGCCATTGCGGTTGTGTGGGTTATTCGGGCGATTAAATCGCCAAAAGTGCCCAGTTATCAGCGCAATAACCGCTTTCGTTACTAAGGTATTGAGGGGTTCGTCACATACCTGCAACTTTTCCGGCAGCATGCCTTAGAACGGAATAGGATTTACTTATCGAATCTGTCACTATGGCTGCCGTAAAAGAATTCATCGAGCTGTACCCTACATACAGCCGAACTAAAAAAAGAAAGGGCTTCCCACGGGAAGCCCAATTTCTTTTTAGGGATCAGGGAATAAGCAGACTCGACCCCTGCGTCGCCCGGCTTTCCAGCACCTCATGCGCGCGCTGCGCATCCGACAGGGCGTATTTCTGCGCATCTGCCACATCCACTTTGATCACGCCGCTGGCGATCAGCGAGAACAGTTCGTTGCTGGCTTCCTCCAGCTCTTCACGGTTTGTGATGTAGCCCTGAAGGGAAGGGCGCGTAGCATACAGCGAGCCTTTTTGATTCAGGATGCCGAGGTTAACACCGGTTACCGCCCCCGACGCGTTGCCGAAGCTCACCATCAGCCCCCGGCGCTGCAGGCAGTCCAGCGACGCTTCCCAGGTATCTTTCCCCACCGAGTCATACACCACGCGCACTTTTTGACCGTGCGTGATCTCTTTCAGACGTTCAACGATGCTCTCCTCCCGGTAGTTAATGACCTGCCATGCGCCCGCATCCAGCGCGCGCTGCGCTTTCTGCGCGCTGCCCACGGTGCCGATAAGCTTCGCGCCCAGCGCTTTCGCCCACTGGCAGGCGATCAGCCCCACGCCACCGGCAGCGGCATGAAAGAGGAACTGCTCGTCAGGTTTAATTTCATAGGTTTTACGCAGCAGGTAAAACACCGTCAGTCCTTTCAGGAACGAGGCGGCGGCCTGTTCAAAGGAGATCGCGTTAGGCAGAAGGGCGGCCTTGTCTGCGGGAACATTGTGAACGGAACTGTAAGCGCCGAGAGCAGACTGCGCATACACCACGCGGTCGCCCTCTTTTATATGCTTAACGGCGCTGCCCACGTTGATGACCACGCCAGCCGCCTCGGTGCCTAGCCCGCTCGGCAATGACGGCGGTGGATAGAGTCCGCCGCGGATGTAGGTATCGATGTAGTTAATGCCAATCGCTTTGTTTTCAACCTGGATTTCATTTTCACCCGGCGCTGCGGGGGTAAACTCCACCGCTTTCAGCACCTCTGGCCCACCGTGTTTCTGGAATTCAATGCGCGTTGCCATGCTCCCTCCGTAAGAAAAATATGGTAATCTTTCGACCCACTCTTTATCTCGGTAACTCCATTCACTATGGCAGGAAACAAACCCTTCAACAAACAGACTGAACCCCGCGAGCGTGATTACCAGGTCGCCGGGTTAAAAGTCCCGCCGCACTCGATTGAAGCGGAACAGTCGGTGTTGGGCGGTTTAATGCTGGATAACGAACGCTGGGACGACGTCGCCGAGCGCGTCGTGGCGGAAGATTTCTACACCCGCCCGCACCGCCATATTTTTACCGAAATGGCGCGTCTGCAGGAGGCTGGCAGCCCGATTGACCTGATCACGCTCGCGGAATCGCTGGAGCGGCTGGGGCAGCTCGACAGCTGTGGTGGGTTCGCCTACCTGGCAGAACTCTCTAAAAACACGCCAAGCGCGGCAAACATCGGCGCTTATGCCGACATCGTGCGCGAACGTGCCGTTGTGCGCGACATGATTTCGGTGGCAAACGAAATTGCCGAGGCCGGTTTTGACCCGCAGGGCCGCACCAGCGAAGATCTGCTCGATCTGGCCGAATCCCGCGTATTTAAAATCGCCGAAAGCCGCGCGAATAAAGACGAAGGTCCGAAAAACATCGCCGATGTGCTCGACACCACCGTCGCGCGTATCGAACAGCTTTTCCAGCAGCCGCATGACGGCGTTACCGGCGTGAACACCGGCTATGACGATCTGAACAAAAAAACCGCTGGCCTGCAGCCTTCGGATTTGATCATCGTCGCCGCGCGTCCCTCGATGGGTAAGACCACCTTTGCAATGAACCTCGTCGAAAACGCGGCGATGTTGCAGGATAAACCGGTCCTTATCTTCAGTCTCGAGATGCCCTCAGAGCAGATCATGATGCGTTCTCTGGCGTCGCTTTCACGCGTGGATCAGACCCGTATTCGTACCGGCCAGCTTGACGACGAGGACTGGGCGCGAATCTCCGGCACCATGGGCATTCTGCTGGAAAAACGTAACATCTATATTGATGACTCCTCCGGCCTGACGCCAACGGAAGTCCGCTCCCGCGCGCGCCGTATCGCCCGCGAACACGGCGGCATCGGCCTTATCATGATCGACTACCTTCAGCTGATGCGCGTGCCGTCGCTCTCCGACAACCGTACGCTGGAAATTGCAGAGATTTCCCGCTCGCTCAAAGCGTTAGCCAAAGAGCTGCAGGTACCGGTGGTCGCGCTGTCGCAGCTTAACCGCTCTCTGGAACAACGTGCCGACAAGCGCCCGGTCAACTCCGACCTGCGTGAGTCCGGATCCATCGAGCAGGATGCCGACTTAATCATGTTCATCTACCGTGATGAGGTTTATCACGAGAACAGCGACCTGAAAGGGATCGCCGAAATTATTATTGGTAAGCAGCGTAACGGCCCCATCGGTACGGTGCGTCTGACCTTTAACGGGCAATGGTCTCGCTTTGATAACTATGCGGGCCCGCAGTACGACGACGAATAAGGATTTTTTACATGCAAGCGGCAACTGTAGTTATTAACCGCCGCGCTCTGCGACACAACCTGCAACGTCTGCGTGAACTGGCTCCCGCCAGCAGGCTCGTTGCAGTCGTGAAAGCGAACGCTTACGGACACGGTCTTCTCGAGACCGCGCGAACGCTCCCCGATGCCGACGCCTTTGGCGTCGCCCGTCTCGAAGAGGCTCTCCGCCTGCGCGCGGGGGGCATCACTCAACCGATTTTGCTTCTCGAAGGCTTTTTTGAAGCGGTGGATTTAACGACCATTGCCGACCAGCAGCTGCATACGGCGGTACACAACGAAGAGCAGCTGGCTGCGCTAGAGACCGCCGAGCTGAGCGGGCCGGTGACCGTGTGGATGAAACTCGACACGGGCATGCACCGCCTGGGCGTCCGCCCGGAACACGCTGAGGCGTTTTATCAGCGGCTAAGCCGATGCAAAAACGTTCGTCAGCCGGTCAACATCGTTAGCCACTTCGCCCGTGCGGATGAGCCGGAGTGTGGCGCGACCGAGCGGCAGCTCGATATCTTCAACACCTTCTGCGAAGGCAAGCCGGGGATGCGCTCACTCGCAGCATCCGGCGGCATTCTGCTGTGGCCGCAGTCGCACTTAGACTGGGCGCGTCCCGGCATTATTCTCTACGGCGTCTCGCCGCTGGAGAGCAAGCCCTGGGGGCCGGACTTTGGCTTCCAGCCGGTGATGTCGCTGGTCTCTAACCTGATCGCCGTGCGCGAGCACAAAGCGGGCGAGCCGGTAGGCTACGGCGGGACCTGGACCAGCGATCGCGATACGCGTCTGGGTGTGGTGGCGATGGGCTATGGCGACGGCTACCCGCGCGCTGCCCCTTCCGGTACGCCGGTGCTGGTGAATGGCCGCGAAGTGAAAATTGTTGGCCGCGTAGCGATGGACATGATTTGCGTTGATCTCGGGCCTGACGCACAGGACAAAGCGGGCGACGATGTGGTGATGTGGGGCGACGGCCTGCCCGTTGAGCGCATCGCTGAAATCACGAAAGTAAGTGCTTACGAACTTATTACGCGCCTGACCTCGCGGGTAGCGATGAAGTACATTGATTGACTCACCAAGGGAGTGAGGTCGTTGTCCTCACTCCAACTTTGTTAACATCCTCTCGACCTTCTCCCACTTCCGGTTTATTGTTGAAATCCCTGCCTCATCGTATTCCGGAGAACCATCGCGTGTTTCAGAAAGTTGACGCCTACGCCGGCGACCCCATTCTCTCCTTAATGGAGCGTTTCAAAGAAGATCCTCGCAGCGATAAAGTGAACCTCAGCATTGGCCTGTATTACAACGAGGATGGCATCATTCCTCAATTAAAGGCCGTTGCCGATGCTGAAGCGAGACTTAATGCTGCTCCGCACGGTGCGTCGCTCTATCTGCCGATGGAAGGACTAAACACCTATCGCAACACCATCGCGCCGCTGCTGTTCGGTGCCGATCACGCGGTGCTCGCGCAAAAACGCGTGGCGACCATCCAGACGCTGGGCGGCTCGGGTGCGCTGAAAGTGGGTGCAGACTTCCTGAAAAAATACTTCCCGGATTCAGGCGTGTGGGTCAGCGACCCAACGTGGGAAAACCACGTTGCGATCTTCGAGGGCGCAGGCTTCAAAGTGGCGACCTATCCCTGGTTCGACAGCGAAACCAACGGCGTGCGCGTTGACGCGCTGCTGGAAAAACTGAACACCTTGCCGGAGCGCAGCATCGTTCTGCTGCACCCGTGCTGCCATAACCCGACCGGCGCTGACCTTACCAATGCCCAGTGGGATGCGGTGATTGAGGTTCTGAAGGCGCGCAACCTGATCCCGTTCCTCGACATCGCCTATCAGGGCTTTGGCGCGGGTATGGAAGAAGATGCCTACGCCATTCGCGCGATTGCCAGCGCCGGGTTGCCTGCGCTGGTCAGCAACTCGTTCTCAAAAATCTTCTCCCTGTACGGCGAGCGCGTGGGCGGCCTGTCCGTGGTGTGTGAAGACGCCGACGCAGCGGCACGCGTGCTGGGCCAGCTGAAAGCGACGGTACGCCGTATCTACTCCAGCCCGCCAGCCTTTGGCGCGCAGGTTGTCGCAACCGTGCTCGGCGATGAACAGCTGAAAGCCAAATGGCTTGCGGAAGTGGAAGCGATGCGTAAGCGTATCCTGTCGATGCGCCAGGAACTGGTAAACGTGCTGAAAGAGGCCGTGCCGGGGCATAACTTCGATTACCTGCTCAAGCAGCGCGGAATGTTCAGCTATACCGGCTTGAGCGCTGCGCAGGTCGACCGTCTGCGCGAAGAGTTCGGCGTCTACCTGATTGCCAGCGGCCGTATGTGCGTGGCGGGCCTGAACGCCAACAACGTCCAGCGCGTTGCGCAGGCGTTTGCTGCCGTGATGTAAGTACTCACTACCGCTTTTCTCCCTCTCCCTGTGGGAGAGGGTTGGGGTGAGGGCATCAGGCCGCAGAAAATCTTGCCCGGTGGCGGCTGTGCCTTACCGGGCCTACATCACTCATCCGCGCTTTGTGATCTTCTTCTTTTTATTCAGATTCATAAGCAAAAACTCCTTTCCTTCCCCTCCTGCTGGGGTTATGGTCGGATAGTTTTTTGACCATCCGCTCAAAATAAAACGATAACAAACTGAATATTCAGGGGAAAACATGCGCAAGATCACACTGGCGCTCAGCGCCGCCTGCTTATTGTTCTCGCTTAATAGTGCAGTCGTCGCGCGAGCTTCCGCACCGACGCCGATTTACACCGGTACCACCGCCGCCATTCTTGCCGAGCAGGCGCCTATTCACTGGGTCTCTGTGGCACAAATCGAAAACAGCCTGGTGGGCCGACCGCCAATGGCCGTCGGTTTCGACATTGACGATACCGTGCTCTTCTCAAGCCCGGGCTTCTGGCGTGGCAAAAAAACGTATTCTCCGGACAGCGAAGACTATCTGAAGAACCCGGCATTCTGGGAAAAGATGAACAACGGCTGGGACGAGTTCAGCATCCCAAAAGAGGTTGCTCGCGCGCTGATCGCCATGCACGTGAAGCGCGGTGACAGCATTTATTTCGTCACCGGCCGCAGCCAGACCAAAACCGAAACCGTATCAAAGACGCTGCAGGATGATTTCCTGATCCCGGCCGCCAGCATGAATCCGGTTATTTTTGCCGGTGACCATGAAGGACAAAACACCAAAACGCAGTGGCTGGAACAGAAAAACATCAAAGTGTTCTACGGCGATTCAGATAACGATATCACCGCCGCGCATGACGTGGGCGCACGGGGTATCAGGGTATTACGCGCCTCTAACTCGACCTATCGTCCGCTGCCGATGGCCGGTAAATTTGGTGAAGAGGTTATCGTAAACTCTGAATATTAATTCATGAGCGGCGGTTGCGATTATTTTTTAATCAAAACCGCCGCTGCGGGTTTTACCTTTCGCCTTCTTGCTGCACACTTAGAAAGATTCATCTTTCTACACGGAGCAGCACATGTGGTATCAACAGATCCTGACCTTAAGCGCTAAACCCCGCGGATTTCACCTCGTGACGGATGAAGTCATCGGGCAAATCCGCGACCTGTCGCGCGTCAGAACGGGTTTACTGCATCTGCTGCTTCAGCACACTTCCGCCTCTCTTACGTTGAATGAAAATTGCGATCCCACCGTCCGGTCTGACATGGAGCAGCATTTTCTAAAAACGGTTCCAGATAGTGCCCCTTACGAACATGACTACGAGGGGCCGGATGATATGCCGTCGCATATTAAGTCCTCACTGCTTGGGGTATCGTTGACGCTGCCGGTGCAGCATGGACAGCTACTGTTGGGAACGTGGCAAGGGATCTGGCTGGGAGAACATCGCATTCACGGTGGTTCGCGTAAAATTATCGCAACGCTACAAGGGGAATAATGATGACAATTTCGGAGATACTTCAGTACTGCATGAGCAAGCCCGGCGCGGAGCAAAGCGTCCACACAGACTGGAAAGCCACGCAGATTAAGGTCGGTGATGTACTGTTCGCGATGGTAAAAGAGGTTGAAGGACGCCCGGCAGCGTCGCTGAAAACCAGCCCGGAGCTGGCGGATCTGTTACGTCAGCAGCATGATGACGTGAGGCCGAGCAAGCACCTTAACAAAGCGCACTGGAGTACCCTTTATCTCGACGGCTCTATCCCGGGGTCACAAATTTACTATCTGGTGGATGCGTCTTATCAGCAGGCGGTTGAGCTGCTGCCGGAAACGACCCGACAGCAGCTCTCCGTGTGACGATTACAGCAACGGCTTAAGGAAGCGCGCGGTGTGCGAGGCTTCGCACTCTGCAACGGTCTCTGGCGTGCCGGAGACGAGGATTTCACCGCCGCCGCTGCCACCTTCCGGGCCGAGATCGACAATCCAGTCCGCGGTTTTAATCACGTCCAGGTTGTGCTCAATCACCACGATAGTGTTGCCCTGATCGCGCAGCTGATGCAGTACTTCAAGCAGCTGCTGGATGTCGGCAAAGTGCAGGCCGGTGGTCGGCTCATCCAGAATGTACAGCGTCTGGCCGGTGCCGCGTTTTGACAGCTCGCGCGCCAGCTTCACGCGCTGGGCTTCACCGCCGGACAGCGTCGTTGCGGACTGTCCCAGACGAATGTAGGTTAACCCTACGTCCATCAGCGTCTGCAGCTTACGCGCCAGCGCGGGAACGGCATCAAAGAACTCACGTGCCTCTTCGATGGTCATATCCAGCACTTCGTGGATGGTCTTGCCTTTGTACTTAATCTCCAGCGTTTCGCGGTTATAGCGCTTGCCTTTGCACTGGTCGCACGGCACGTAGATATCCGGCAGGAAGTGCATCTCAACCTTGATCACGCCATCGCCCTGACAGGCTTCGCAGCGGCCGCCGCGCACGTTAAAGCTGAAACGTCCTGGCGTATACCCGCGCGAACGTGATTCCGGCACGCCGGCAAAGAGTTCACGTACGGGCGTAAAGACGCCGGTATAGGTCGCCGGGTTGGAACGCGGAGTACGGCCTATCGGGCTTTGGTCGATGTCGATAACCTTGTCGAAGTGCTCCAGACCCTGAATTTCACGGTACGGCGCAGGCTCGGCAAGCGTTGCGCCGTTGAGCGCCGTCTGCGCAATCGGGAACAGCGTATCGTTGATCAGCGTCGATTTACCGGAACCGGATACGCCGGTGATGCAGGTAAACAGCCCAACAGGCAGCGTCAGGGTGACGTCTTTCAGGTTGTTACCGCGCGCACCGGTCAGCTTCAGCACTTTTTCCGGGTTCGCCGCCACGCGCTGTTTCGGCACTTCAATTTTGCGCTTGCCGCTCATGAACTGGCCGGTCAGGGACTCAGGCACCGCCATGATGTCTTTCAGCGTACCTTCAGCAACCACCTGGCCGCCGTGCACGCCAGCCCCCGGACCGATGTCGATCACGTGGTCAGCGGCGCGGATTGCGTCCTCGTCGTGCTCGACCACGATCACCGTGTTACCGAGGTTACGCAGGTGGACAAGCGTACCGAGCAGACGTTCGTTGTCGCGCTGGTGCAGGCCGATAGACGGCTCATCAAGCACGTACATCACGCCGACTAAGCCCGCGCCAATCTGGCTCGCCAGTCGGATACGCTGGGCTTCCCCGCCGGACAGCGTTTCTGCCGAGCGGGAAAGCGTCAGGTAGTTCAGGCCGACGTTCACCAGGAACTTGAGGCGATCGCCGATCTCTTTCAGCACTTTCTCCGCGATTTTCGCGCGCTGGCCGGAGAGCTTCAGGTTGTTGAAGAAGTCCATCGCGTGGCCGATGCTCATGTCTGAGATGGTCGGCAGCGCCGTATTTTCCACAAACACGTGGCGCGCTTCGCGACGCAGACGCGTGCCTTCACAGGTGGCGCAGGAGCGGTTGCTGATGAACTTCGCCAGCTCCTCGCGCACCGCGCTGGACTCGGTTTCTTTGTAGCGGCGCTCCATGTTGTGCAGCACCCCTTCGAACGGGTGACGACGCACGGAGGTATCGCCGCGATCGTTCATGTACTTGAACTCGATGTTGTCTTTACCGGAACCGAACAGGATCACTTTGTGCACGTTCGCGCTCAGGCTGGCCCACGGGGCTTCAACGTCGAACTTATAGTGCTCGGCCAGCGACTTCAGCATCTGGAAGTAGTAGAAATTGCGCTTATCCCAGCCGCGAATGGCTCCGCCTGCCAGCGACAGCTCCGGGTTCTGAATCACACGGTCCGGGTCGAAATACTGTTGAACGCCCAGGCCGTCACAGGTCGGGCACGCGCCCGCCGGGTTGTTGAACGAGAACAGACGCGGTTCCAGCTCGCGCATGCTGTACCCGCAAATCGGGCAGGCGAAGTTGGCGGAGAAGAGCAGCTCTTCCGCTTTCGGGTCGTCCATGTCGGAGACGACGGCCGTGCCGCCGGAGAGCTCCAGCGCGGTTTCAAAGGATTCCGCCAGGCGCGTCGCCAGGTCGTCACGGACTTTGAAACGGTCAATCACCACTTCAATGGTGTGCTTCTTCTGCAGCTCCAGCTTTGGTGGATCGGACAGGTCACACACTTCGCCGTCAATACGGGCGCGGATATAGCCCTGGCTTGCCAGGTTCTCCAGCGTTTTGGTGTGCTCGCCTTTACGCTCTTTGATAATCGGCGCAAGCAGCATCAGGCGTTTGCCTTCCGGCTGTGACAGCACGTTATCTACCATCTGGCTGACGGTCTGCGCCGCCAGCGGGACGTCGTGGTCCGGGCAGCGCGGCTCACCGACGCGCGCATACAGCAGACGCAGGTAGTCATGGATTTCGGTAATGGTACCGACCGTAGAACGTGGGTTATGTGACGTAGACTTCTGCTCAATGGAGATAGCAGGCGATAACCCTTCAATGTGGTCGACATCCGGTTTTTCCATCAGCGACAGGAACTGACGCGCGTACGCGGAAAGTGATTCAACGTAACGACGCTGTCCTTCGGCATACAAAGTGTCGAAAGCCAGTGAGGATTTGCCAGACCCCGAAAGCCCGGTCACGACGATGAGCTTGTCACGAGGGATTATGAGGTTGATATTCTTGAGATTGTGGGTGCGGGCGCCCCGAACTTCGATCTTATCCATTCACCTTTCCCGGTTGGAACACGGATTGCCTGATTTGTTTGAAGGACAAACGGCTGTCAGAAACGGCTAATTATGACACAAAATGACCTGTTTGAATATACAGTATTGGAATGCAATTTCCGATTAGCTGTGTAACAATGTCGAGTTCGCGAGAGAACTCTGGAACATGCTACGCAACTATCAAAGTGGCGTGTGGAAATGGTACACTCGCGCGTTTACACTATTAAGAAACGTATTCAGGAGACACGAACATGGCCAGCAGAGGCGTAAACAAGGTGATTCTCGTCGGTAATCTGGGCCAGGACCCGGAAGTACGCTACATGCCGAGTGGTGGCGCAGTTGCCAACATTACGCTGGCTACTTCCGAATCCTGGCGTGATAAAGCGACCGGTGAGATGAAAGAGCAGACCGAATGGCACCGCGTTGTGCTGTTTGGCAAACTGGCTGAAGTGGCCGGTGAGTATCTGCGTAAAGGTTCTCAGGTTTATATCGAAGGCCAGCTGCGTACCCGCAAATGGACCGATCAGGCCGGCGCTGAGAAATACACCACGGAAGTGGTGGTGAACGTTGGCGGCACCATGCAGATGCTGGGTGGCCGTCAGGGCGGTGGCGCACCAGCAGGTGGCGGTCAGAACCAGCAGCAGGGCGGTTGGGGTCAGCCTCAGCAGCCGCAGGGTGGCAACCAGTTCAGCGGCGGCGCGCAGTCTCGCCCGCAGCAGCAGTCTGCTCCGGCACCGTCTAACGAACCGCCAATGGACTTCGACGACGATATCCCGTTCTAAGACCTTTTGCGTGAAGTAAAAAAAGCCCCTTTTGGGGCTTTTTATTTTTTCAGCCTCTGTAGCGCTGAAGGAAGCGGGTGAATTCGTTGAAGCAGAGCGGTTTAGAGAAAAAATAGCCCTGCAAGCAGTCTATGTTGTTTGCTCTGAGATACTCGACCTGGTAGTCATGCTCAACGCCTTCAGCCGTCGTGAGTATGTTCATCCGTCTGGCCATGTCTATTACGCAGTCAATGAGTGGTGTAGCCACATCCTTTGAGATCTGACGAATAAACATGCGGTCAATCTTGATGCTGTCGGGATTCAGATTGGCAATAAAGGCAAGATTAGAAAAACCGGTACCAAAATCATCCAGCGCAATCTTGATACCGCTGCGTTTGATATGTGCAATTTTCGCCACGATATCATCGTTAATGTCGATGTTCTCGCGCTCGGTGATCTCAAAAACCAGTGTGATGCCCAAGGCTTCAAATACGGGCGCCCAGTCATCGACGAACAGATGAAAACGGCTATCCACTACGTGAGCGTGGCTGATATTCAGATTGAGCTTAAATCCCGGAGGGAATGTCGCGGCGCCTTGCCGCAGATCGCCAACCACCTGCTCCAGGAGGCTTTCCGTCAGATTAATAATAAGCCCGGTAGATTCTGCGACAGGAATAAAAACATCGGGAGGGATAAAGCCCAGTTCGTCGTGATGCCAGCGCGCCAGGACTTCAGCACCCGAGACGGTGTTGCTTTGCGCGCAAATCAGCGGCTGATAATGAGGATGGATCTGATACTGGCGGATGGCCCGTGCCAGCTGTGAATACAGTGAATGCCGCCGGGCAGCCATGAACCACGTGATCGTTGCCGCGACGAGCGGGATCAGCAAAATCAGACTGACGCTCGCCAGATAAGATAACGTGGAGAGCGTGCTGGCGCTCATGGTCCGGATCTTCACTGCGAGTAAAGCGGTGATAATCAGGCTCAGCATAAACACAAAGGCTGCCGCAAGTACCCGGTTTTTCTTTTTGCGCAGAAGGTGCTTACGATACATATCCGGTAGGCCTCAGGCGCGCTCTGGCTGCATATATTGCTGATGAAACGCTTCCTTACTGACAGGGCGCGAGAACAGGAATCCCTGACCATACTGAACGCCATGGCGCAGCATCGTCGACACGTGAACGTAGTTTTCAATGCCTTCGATAATGACGTCGATATCCCACTGTTTCATGTGTTCAAGCATTGTGACGGTGTGTTCAAGTTGATCGGCGGTGAGGCAGCTTCGATCCAGTTTCACGTAATCGGGCATAGAGAGCGCCAGCCTCGACTGCAGTTTCTCCAGACAGTCGATACCGTCCCAGGCCAGATTAATTCCCGCTTCACGCAATAAGCCAAGATTTTTGCTTACCGTATCGTTGGGTTCGCCGCTATCCGTTATCTCAAACATAATGTGGCGAGGCGTGAGGGTATATTGGGCCAGTAACGCTAACGCCCGGCTTGAGAAGTGTATATCCTGCAGCTGAACCCAGGAAATATTGAGTGTGAAGAGCTGTTTATCACGTACTTCAGGCATCTGGCCGGCAATATACTGAAAAGCCCGAGCCATGATGTAATCGCCCATGGAGACAATTCCGCCGTTTTTTTCCAGCTCGCCGATAAATAAATGAGGTGGAACGACATGGCGGCGATGGGTACCCCGTACCAGCACTTCGCCACCGATACAGACGAATCGGGAGAGGTCGAAAATAGGTTGAATGACAAAATCGATGCCCGCATCGAGTTTATTTTTTTCGACACACTGCATCACAAAATGTGTACTTTTTTCCATGCCAGCCTCGGAGCCACAACGATAAAACCTTTAACGACACATTCAACGCCAAACTTAAGTGAGCGGCGAATGTAACTGCATAGAAACTCGCTGGCGATAACGCTGTAAATTAATGCGTTATGGGCAGAGATATCGATAAACACGATACTCCGAAGGGAAATGGACCGATTATATTAAATGTTGCGCAGGAAATAACACTTCTCTTTGAGGGCGGAAATGCTATTTCCCATAGGAAGAAATAAAGTCACTTATTCATTTTTCAGGTCGTACTCTATAAGCATCCAGTTAACAGGATAGCCATTTTGCCAGGGCAGTTGTTCGCCTTTTTTAACATTGACGATATGCTTCACCGCAGGATTTGCGATTTGCCAGTAGCCGCTTTGCGGACAAATATTGCCACTGGAGCGTCTGATACCTAATGGACTCCGGTTGGGTTCAGTTTGCGAAGCGTAGGCAGAAGCCGTTGCAACGGTCAGGTTGCTGCTATCAATTTTCATTTTTATGCATCCCTTTCAATACATTCCTTTATTGATCGCGACATAATAAGAACATTACTTAACATTTAATTTATATTGAGCAATTTTAGAGCGTGCGTTTAGGGTTTATATTGCAATAATGAATACCATTGGCCACAATAGCCGCCCCCTGGATGAAAGTTGAACAAAATGACGTGTCGTATTTATAGCTGCCTGTTTTTCCTTCTGTTATTTTTCAGCGGCAGTGCTCTCGCGGTGAATTGCCAGCGAGCGGTTACGCCTCTGGAAAATACCATCTGTAACAACGATAACCTGCACTGGCTGGATAGCACCCTCTCCGTTGTCTATCATCAGGCGCTTCAGCATGAAGGTGTGGAAGGCAGTAATAAAAAATACGACGACTGGGAAAAGCTGCTGGAGAAATGCACCTCTGATGCGTGTATTGAACGCGCTTACTACGCGGGCATTAGCGCATTGTCCGATGCCAACCGCGATTTTAAGTGGGAAGGAAAATGGTGGAACATGCTGGCGCCGAACATGAGCGGTGGCGTGATTCAGTTCAGTCGTAATGCGCAGTGGAGCGCGACGCTGGATATCCGCGCCTGGGCGGGGCTGAATAAGGACGAGTTTACTGCTGAAGCGCGCAGGCTGTACGGTATGCTGGTGGTGGAAAAGGTGGCTGAAACCAGTAACTGTAAGCTGCTGCTGATCCCGAAAAAAGACGGTTCATTACAGGTTTACAGTAATTCTGACTGGGGATGCCGCTTATCCATGCCTGCAGGCGCATTCCTCGACGGCGCGTATAAACTGTCCGACGTTGACCCGCGCCCCAAACCCACGCTGCTGTCGCTCGGTATTTTCGCCGACGGCGCGATGGATCAAAAATTCCGCGATCTGGTGAAGGATGATTACCAGAATTTTGTCGACAGCGCGAACGTCTACATCTACCAGAATGATATCGATAATATCGGTGCCCGCGTGCTCTCAATGTGGGTGCAAGGGGCGGCTAACAGCAGGACGGCGATTATCATGTATACGCCGAAGGGTGAAATCTGGGCCGGACGCATCTCCCCTGCGAAGGGCGGCGGCCTGGAGCTGCACTACTACAGCACTGACGGCAGCGACCAGCGCAAAATGCCGCGTACGCTGGCCGCATGGAAATTACGTTTTTTAGATAACTAGTCTCGCTGGCGTTACGCCAGCGTTCCCACGATAGTTAAATCGCTGTCATCAGGCACTTCGTTATACGACAACACGTGAAGGTTGCTGGCAAACAGCCTGCCATAGCGTGAAATCAGCGGCCGAAGCTGCGGCGTGACCAGCAGCAGCGGCGGCATTCCTTTCGCTTTCATCTGCTCCTGAATCACGGGCATCGTATTTTGCAGCTGCGTCAGAATATTCGGGTCCACGGCAAAACTGTCCAGCGCTACTTTCCCCGCCTGCTGGGACTGATTCAGCGCGCCGAGCAGCATATTTTCCAGCGCATTATCGATGGTATAGGCGGCCAGCTTTTGCCGGTCGCCGTTAATGGCATGGATGATGGCCCGACGCAGCGCGTAGCGCACGTCCGATGTCAGCAGAATGGGATCTTTGGTGACCGCAGAGCTTTCAAGAAGCGTTGAGGCGATGGTCACAATATCCTTAAGCGAGACCTGTTCCAGCAGCAGCTGGCGATAGATGCGCAGCAGCAGGCTGAAGCTAAGCGCGTTGGTCAGATCTTCCGCGAGCTTAGGCGCCTGGGATGCCAGCCGGGCATGCAGATGCGTGATGTCGTCATAGTTAAACAGCTCCGGCAGGTTTTCGCGGGCAACCTTGTTCACGTGCGTGGCGACCACGCTGGCGCAGTCCACCACCTGATAACCCAGATTCAGCGCCCTGGCTTTCTGTTCCGGATCGATCCAGACGATCGCCATGCCGTAGGCGGGATCGGTATCCAGCACGCCGTCAATTTCACCGTAGAGTTCAGCCCCGGGGATCGCCATCAGCTTCTCGGCGTACACTTCGCCGAGCGAGGTGCGTATGCCGTTGATGTAGATGGCGTACTGGGCGGGTTTCAGGCGGAAGTTTTCGCGTATCCTGATTTCAGGCAGCAGCACGCCGCACTGTTCAGAGACCACCTGACGCACCCCGCGGATACGCTGTGAAAGCGGGCTGCCTTTGGCCGAGTCAATCAGCGTCACCAGCTTGTACCCCAGGTTAAGCCCAATCGGCTCGACGAGTGGAATGCTTTCCCAGTTAATCGCCGGCGTGGTATCGGTGGAGAGCGCCTCATTGATGGCGTCGTAATCCGTCTCCTCTTCGGCAGGTTTAACCACCTTACTCTGGCGCCAGGCCGCAAACAGCAGAAGCCCAGTGAAGCACAGGAAGGCAATGTGCGGCATGCCGGGGACAATCGCCAGGATAAACATGACGAATGCGGCGGTGTACAGCACCTGCGGCTTGGCCAGCAGCTGCGTTTTAATCTCGTCGCTAACGTCATCGCCGTCGCTGACGCGGGTGACGATAATCGCCGCTGCGGTTGCCAGCAGCAGGGAGGGGATCTGAGAGGCCAGGCCATCACCGATGGTCAGCAGCACGTACTGCTGGAAGGCGTGGCTGGCATCGAGATCGTATTTGAAGATACCAATACAGATCCCGCCGATAACGTTGATGATCAGCACCATGATCCCGGCGATGGCATCCCCGCGAACAAACTTGGACGCGCCGTCCATTGCGCCGTAAAAATCAGCCTCTTTAGACACCTCTTTACGGCGGTCCCGCGCCTGATTCTGGTTGATCAGCCCGGCGTTCAGATCCGCGTCAATCGCCATCTGTTTACCCGGCAGGGCGTCCAGCGTAAAGCGCGCGGACACTTCAGAAATACGTTCCGCACCCTTGGTCACCACCACAAAGTTGATGATCATCAGGATGATAAAGACCACGAAGCCGACGACGAAATCGCCGCCGATCACTACCTGGCCAAATGCCTCAATGACTTTACCTGCCGCCCCTTCGCCTTCATGACCGTGCAGCAATACCACGCGGGTAGAGGCCACGTTCAGGGTCAGGCGCATTAGCGTGGTAATCAACAGCAGCGTCGGGAAGACGGCAAAATCCAGCGGGCGCTGCATATTCACCGCAACCAGCAGCACCACCACCGCCAGCACGATGTTGAAGGTAAACAGGATATCAAGCATCAGCGGTGACAACGGCAGCATGACCATGGCCAGCACGCTAAGAAGTAATATCGGGACGCCTATATGTCCTTTACGGAGTATGGCAAGCGTTTGATGCAACTTACTGTTCGCCATCGGCTTTTAAGACCTCTTCTGGAATGGTTATTTGCCTGTTCAGGCGGGGTTTTTGTTCAAGCTGGCCGGTACGCCAGGATTTAATCTGCATGACATAGGTCAGCACGTGGGCAATGGCGCGAAAAAGCTGGGCCGGTATTTGCTGGTTAACCCGCGTGGTGTGGTAAACCGCGCGCGCCAGCGGAGGAAACTCCACGATTTCAATCTGATGCTGGCGGGCGACGTCACGAATATGCAGGGCGATATCGTCCATACCTTTCGCCACGATATAGGGCGCTTCGGCTTTATTCGGATCGTATTTCAGCGCCACCGCATAGTGCGTCGGGTTAGTGATAATCACATCGGCATCGGGCACGGTGCGGCTAATCTGGCCCATTGCCATCTGGCGCTGGAGCTGCCGAATGCGTCCCTTAATCTGCGGATTACCGTCGTTGTTCTTGTACTCTTCCTTCACCTCCTGCTTGGTCATACGCATTTTTTTGGTGAACATGAATTTGGTCAACGGCACGTCGAGCAGGGCAAAAATGACAATCACGGCAATAAAATAGACCAGCACATGATGAAGAATGCCGAAGCCCTGGTGGATCGCCTGATTCAGACTCAGCCGCTGCAGATGCAGCAGCGGATCCAGTGAGCTGTGCACCATGCTGTACAGTACGGCGAGAATAATGCTGCACTTGAGCATCATCTTGCCGACATCGACAAAGTGACTGCTGGCAAACAGGCGTTTCACGCCGCTAATCGGGCTTAACTTTTTGAAATCTGGCTTGAGCTTTGAGACGGTAAAAATCCAGCCGCCGGGCACCAGGCTTGCCACGATGCAGGCGACGGGGATCGGCGCAAGCGTGGCGATAAAGCGCACAATGATCCAGACGTTGAGCATCAAAAACTGGCTTAACACCCCCTCGTCGTCCAGCCGTCCGGCCATCATCCCAACCGCGGTAAACGATTCGCCCACCAGCTGTTGGTAGTAGGGGAAAAATGTCCCCATCGTGATAAACGAGGCCAGCAGCCCAACGGCCATCGTGAGGTCCTTGGAACGCGGCAGGTCGCCCTTTTCGCGCGCTTTACGCAGCTTTTGCGCCGTGGGTTTTTCGCTTTTATCTCCACCCGCCGCCATCAGTGGCTCCTTATGGCTTCGAGCCTGGCCAGAATGTCGTTGGTCAGGTTGAGATAGTGGTCGGGAATGTTGGTCATCATCATCGAAATACAGAGCAGGCCAAACAGCATGCTGATGGGGAAGCCGAGCGAAAAGAGGTTCAGCGTAGGGGAGACGCGGTTTAGCAACCCAAAGCCGCCCTGCACAATCAGCATGACAAAGGTGGTCGGGATGGCGATAAGCGTCGCCGAGGACATAATCCAGCCCAGGCTTTGCACGATCAGCAGCAGGGTGGGTTTGTTAATCGCCTGGCCAATGGGCCACCAGACAAAGCCTTTGTAGAGAATGGTGACCACCAGCAGGTGACCGTCCATCACGAAAAAGAGCAGGCCGCAGAAGGTGTAAATCATCTGCGAAATCACGGTGGTCGAGCTGCCGTTCACCGGGTCATTCATCATTGCCATACCCAGGCCCATATTCATCGACAGGATGTGCCCCGCGGTTTGCAGCGCGACAAATACCAGCTGCATGGCCATGCCAAACAGCATGCCCCACAGCAGCTGTTCGCCCGTCAGCAGGATCGTTCTCATGGACATCAGCTCGCTGAGCAGGACTTTTTCCGGCAGCATCGGCGTGATGATGACCGCCAGCGCCAGGGCCAGCACCGTTTTAATCCGTCGGCTAAAGGCGCGGTTATCCAGCACGGGGCAGAAGTGCAGAAACGCCAGAATGCGAAAGAACGGGAAGACTAACGCCAGCAGCGGGTTAATCAGCGCGTGAATATCGATACCCATAGCCTGCTAGCCCACCAGCGCCGCCGCCTGCTGGAAAATATTGACGGTGAAATCCACCAGTTGGGTAAGCATCCATTTACCGCCAATAATTAATACGGCCAGCGTCACCAGAAGGCGGGGCAGGAAGCTCAGCGTCTGTTCGTTAATCTGCGTGGTGGCCTGGAAAATACTGACGCACAGGCCAACGATCAGGCTGGGTATAATCGCGACGGCAGAGATCACCAGCACCAGTTTGATGCCGGTGGCCATAATATCCCCGGCGATGTCCATGGTGACCATTGCTAAAGCCCCTGCACGCTGGAGGTGAGCGTACCGACGATGAGCGTCCAGCCGTCACACAGCACAAACAGCATGAGCTTGAAGGGCAGCGAGACAATCAGCGGCGACAGCATCATCATCCCCATCGCCATTAAAATACTGGCGACAATCAGGTCGATGACCAGGAAGGGGATATAAATCATAAAGCCGATCTGGAACGCGGTTTTCAGCTCGCTCAGCAGGTAGGCGGGCGTTACGACCGTTAAATCCTGTTCCTTTGGCTCTCCCGTGACCCCCGCAATTGTCATCATCTGCGACATTGCCTTATTGCTGGTTTGCGCCAGCATAAAGTGCTTAAGCGGCACCTCTGCCTTGCTGAACGCCTGCTTCATGGTGATTTCGTCATTCTGAAACGGCACGACCGCATCCTGATAGATGGTGGTCCACACCGGGCGCATCACCAGCAGCGTGAGCGCCAGCGCGATCCCGGTCAGGATTTTATTGGGCGGGCTTTGTTGAAGGCCTAAGGCCTGACGCAAAATCGCCAGCACGATAATGAAGCGCGTGAAGCAGGTCATCATCATCAGCATGACGGGCAGCAGACCCAGCAGGGTCATCAGGATCAGGATTTCAATCTTAACGTTGTAATCCTGGCCGCCGTCGGTGGTTGCCGAGCTGAACAGCGTGATGTCGCCATTGGCGGCCAGCAGCTGCGGAGAAAAGAGCAAACCGCCCAGCAGCAGCCAGGGCAGCGCGGTGCGAAGGCGGGAAATCATGGCGTCAGTTCGCCCAGCTCTTTGCTGTTGAACTCCAGGATACGCAGGCCGTATTTGTCGTTCAGCACCACGGCTTCGGCTTTGCCGAAAAGGATCCCGTTAACCTTGATGTCCAGAGGTTCGCCCGCCATTTTATCAAGCTCAATGACCGAATCATGTCCCACGGTGAGAAGATCGGCCAGAGAGACCTCAACCGAGGCCACTTCCAGCGTCAGCGTCACCGGAATGCGGCTAAACAGCGCCATTTTGCGCAGATCGTCGATACCTGAAGAGGTTTCGGGTTCAGACTGAAGATCCAGGCGGATATTGCCTTCAACGGTCTCTTCTCGCGGCATCTCCGTAAGATTCAGGTCGCCAAAATCCAGGGACTGGCTCAGGTCTTGTTGCTGATCACTCATATTGCTTCTCAATGGTTCTGTCATTAAATTCACAGAGTAGTAACTTGCCGCGATCTTCAGCGATTTTGGCGTCAAAAATCTGTTCTTTACCGATATAAACCGGGACGGTTTCGTTAATATTTACCGGGATAATGTCTCCCGGCTTGATCTTCGCCAGCTGGGCGACGGTCAAATTAAGGCTGCTGACATGCCCGCTAAACTTCAGCGGCATGCTGTAGAACAGGCGTTCTATTTGGGTCGGCGTAGGCGACGTCTGTTTGTTGCCGGGGTGTTCCCGCTCGGGTGAACGCAGTGCCGCCAGCATCTGGTCAACATGCGCGTTATCAAACAGCAGCGTAAAACTGCCCTCCTCGTAACCTTCGAGCACGAACGTAACGCACCATGACCACTGATTAATCACCGTGGTGTTATCGCTCTTAATCTCTACGTCCTTGCCAAATATCTCTTCATCGATAAGAAGGCGCGTCAGATCCAGTCCGATTTTATTTTTCAGCCGGTCTTCCGTTTTGGTGACAGGCTGATCGACATCCAGGGATTTATTTCGACTCTCTTTTCCCAGCCCGTAATAATCGTGAAGGATCTGGAGTAGCAAGGTGCGCTCGATACTGAAAGCGATAGAGCCAAAAGGGGTGGTAAATAGCTGCGTGTTTTTATAGTTCTGGTCGATAGCAAAATGCATCGACTTTAACGCAACGTTCACCCGCAGCTTTTTCAAAAAATAGATGCTTAAACGCGCGTCGAATATATCAAAGCTGTCGTTCATTAATTTGGGAAGCTTATGCCAGGGGCGCCCGAGCTTACTCACATCGAGCTTTACCATATCGGGGAGTTCCTGACGCTGGTAGATTTTTATTCTCTGAGGAGTTGCTGGCATAGGGTCTTCCGCGTAACGATCGCCTTAAGCAACTGCCCTTCACATTAAGGCGTTTACTTATTGGCAGAAAAAATATTTAAGTTCTGTTTAACCTTGTCGCTTAGATAAGTGAGTTGGCCAACCGCACCATAAAGGTCTTGCGCGAAGAACTTTATTAGGGACAAGAATTAGACGCTGTTTGGCGACCGTAATCAAGACGCTAAAGATTATTAATTCGTTATTTCAGGACGATTAATCGCCATTAATATTTCATCTAACATCATGAAATATAAGGGTTAAGATTTTAATACCCATTAAAAACAAGACAATTCTTAACGCACCGTTATAATACGCGAAGTTCATGAATTTCCGCGTTTTGATGACGTCCGGTAAATTCATATTGCCCCTACCGAATACTTGCCTTTATACATGTTCCAGCGATGGAGCATCAGGCTCGTATACGCTTCAGGCTAACAGTCAGCTTAAATGTTGGTGAGTTGTTATGAGTATTGTTATTGAACATGATGTACGTAATGAAAATGGATTTGTTGCCAGTGCGCCTGAAAGCGTAAATGTATTTTCATTAGCACGCCGTGTTGCTAAATATAATGTATCGGTACTTATTACAGGTGAGACGGGTACAGGTAAAGAGTGCGTTTCACGTTACATCCATGAAAATGCATTGGGGGCCGATGCGCCCTATGTTGGCGTTAACTGTGCAGCGATTCCTGAAAGCATGCTGGAAGCGATTTTATTCGGCTATGAAAAAGGCGCATTTACCGGTGCGGTAACGGGCGTTGCCGGAAAATTTGAGCAGGCCAACGGCGGAACGCTGCTGCTGGATGAAATCGGGGATATGCCGCTGGCGCTTCAGGCTAAATTACTGCGCGTGTTGCAGGAGCAGGAAGTTGAACGACTGGGAAGCCATAAGAAAATCCCTCTGGATATTCGCCTGGTCGCTTCCACAAATAAAGATTTACAGCAGGAAATTGCTGAAGGGCGTTTCCGCCAGGATCTGTTTTACCGTATTTCCGTTGTGCCGATTCATATTACACCGCTGCGCGAACGTCGCCTGGATATTATTCCGATGGCGCTGCGTTTTATCGCCAAATACAAAGCCTTTCATAAAGGCAATATCCGCCTGAGCGATGAGGCCCGCCACGCGCTGCTGGCCTATGACTGGCCGGGCAACGTTCGCGAGCTGGAGAACGTTATCCAGCGGGGAATGATTTTGAGCAACGGGGAAGAGATCGCCGCGCAGGACTTTGGCTTACCCGTGCCTGCGTCGTTATCGCCCGTCTCCGCGGTCGACCTGATGCCAGCCTATCGCGAACCGCAGGCTGCCCCCGCCGCCATTGGCAACGTCAAGCTTCATGGCCGCATGGCGGAGTATCAGTACATCATTGAGTTACTCAAACGCCATAACGGCAATAAGTCCAAAACGGCCGCTTTCCTCGGCATTACCCCGCGTGCTTTACGCTACCGACTCGCCTCAATGCGCGAGGAAGGTATCGATATCGAATGCTACTCCTGACGCACGCAAGAGAATAACGACATGGACAAAATCACCGCCATCGGTATGCAGGCCCGCCAGCAGGCGATGCTGGACAAGATGCACAACACGGCTGCCGTTGCCTCCGCCGGGACGCTGAGCACTCCTCCGCTCATTGCACCGGGCGCCTCATTATCCGGCATCACGGGAGCGTCACAACCCTCCTTTTCGCAGGTCCTGAACAACGCTATCGACAACGTTGATGCTGCGCAGCACGCCGCTGGAGCAAAACAGAAAGCCATAGAGCTGGGTCAAAGTGACGACCTGGCCGGGGCCATGATCGAATCGCAAAAAGCCAGCGTGGCGTTTTCCGCCATGATGCAGGTGCGTAACAAACTCACCACCGCGCTCGACGAAGTGATGAATACACCGCTGTAAGGTTTCCCTCGTGCTGACAAAGTTAAAAGATAAATTTTCCGCATTATCCCTCCCGGAAAGTCGCCTGAAGCCGCAGTGGCTGATGGCGGCAGGCGCTGTACTGCTGACGGGAGCGATTGTATTTTCGCTCTGGCGCAGCAATCAGGGCTATGTTGCGCTGTACGGCAGCCAGGAGAAATTGCCCGTCGCTCAGGTTGTTGAGGTACTGGGGGCGGAATCTATTGCTTACCGTATCAACCCTGACAACGGCCAGATCCTCATTCCCGAAGACAAACTGCCGCGGGCGCGTATGGCGCTGGCGGCAAAAGGCATTACCGCCGTGATGCCGGACGGCTACGAGCTGATGGATAAGGAAGAGATGCTCGGCAGCAGCCAGTTTGTCCAGAACGTGCGCTACAAGCGCAGCCTGGAAGGCGAGCTGGCCCGCAGCATCATGGCGCTCGATCCGGTGGAGAACGCGCGCGTCCACTTAGGGCTCAGCGAGTCCAGCTCCTTCGTGATGACCAACAAGCCGCAAAGCAGCGCCTCGGTCATGCTGCAGCTGCACTACGGCAAACATCTTGATGAGCAGCAGGTGGCGGCAATTGTACAGCTGGTTGCGGGAAGCGTGCCCGGCATGCAGGCCGCCAGCGTGCGCGTGGTGGATCAGTCCGGGAATTTGCTGTCGGAAAACGGCCAGCAGAACGGCAGCAACATGGCGAACATCCGCCAGGGGCGCGACGTAATTGAGCGGATCAAAAATGAGACCATCAACAACATCTCCGGCCTGCTGACCCCGCTGTTTGGCAGCGATAATTTTCGCATCAGCGTGACGCCAAGCGTTGACATGAGCAGCGTGGAAGAGACGCAGGAGCGTCTGGGCAAAGAGCCGCAGATCAGCGATGAGAATATCTCACGTGAAAATACCACCAACGAGCTGGCCATCGGCATTCCGGGCTCGCTGAGCAACCGCCCGGTCAATCAGCCTGCACAGCCCGTAGCCCCGCAGACGGCGGAAAACCCGCAGGCCGCGCAGACGCAGGCGCAAACCAGCAATCCGTCTTCACTTTCCAGCCGCAGCCAGGAGCAGCGCAAATATGCCTTCGATCGCGATATTCGCCATATCCGCCATCCGGGCTACAAGCTCGAAAAACTGCGCGTGGCGGTGGCGTTAAACCAGGCTGCGCCATCGCTTGCCAGCATGACGCCAGAGCAGCTCACCGCCCTGACCCGGCTGGTGGAAGATGCCGCAGGGATCGAGAAAGCGCGCGGCGATTCGCTGACGCTGGACAGATTGGCCTTCGTCGAAAGAACCGTCGATGGCCTGCCGGTGCTGAAGTGGTGGCAAGACCCGAACATCCAGTACTGGGGACAAAACGGTGGGATTGGCATGCTGCTCCTGCTCACGCTGCTGTTTGGCCTGCGTCCGCTGGCGCAACGCTACGGTCGACGTGAACCGTCTGAACGCGTCGCGATTGAAGGCAGCGCCCAGAAGGACGCAATTGAGAACGATCTGGTGACGACGGAGGCCGGTCTGGCCGGACTTCCTGGCCCGGCATTTAACCAGGATACGGAGCTGCCGCCGCAAAGCTCCGGCCTGGAAACGAAGGTCGAATACCTGCAAATGCTGGCCGAAAACGAAACTGAACGTATGGCTGAAGTACTGAAACAATGGATCAACAGCAATGAGCGAACTGACAGCAAGTCATAGCAGTAAAGGTAGCGTGAAAACAGGGCGCAGCCGGCTGGAGCAGGCCGCCATTCTGTTGCTCAGCGTGGGTGAAGAGGCGGCCGCCAAAGTGATGCAGAAAATGAACCGCGACGAGGTCATTTTGCTGAGCGACACCATGGCGCGCCTCCACGGCGTTAAGGTCGATCACGCACGCCATGCGATGAATAACTTTTTCGATGACTACCGCGAGCAGAGCGGCATCAACGGCGCGTCGCGCAGCTACCTGCGCGGCATCCTCGAAAAGGCGCTGGGGGGCGAAATCGCCAGCAGCGTGATTAACGGTATCTACGGGGACGAGATTCGCCACCGCATGGCGCGCCTGCAGTGGGTCGACGTTCCGCAGCTGGCGGCACTGATTGAGCAAGAGCACCTCCAGCTTCAGGCAGTGTTCCTGGCCTTCCTGCCGCCGGACGTGGCGGCGGGCGTGCTGAGCGCGCTCTCGCAGGAGCGTCAGGATGAAATCGTCTGGCGTATTGCGCGCCTGGACGACGTTAACCGGGACGTCATCGACGAGCTGGACAAGCTGATTGAACGCGGCGTGGCGGTGTTGTCCGAGCATGGTTCGAAGGTAATTGGCATCAAGCACGCGGCGAACATCGTTAACCGCATCCCCGGCAACCAGCAGCAGCTGCTGGAACAGCTGCGCGAACGCGACGCCGACGTGGTGGACGAGCTGGAGCAAGAGATGTACGAATTCTTCATCCTCAGCCGCCAGACGCCAGCGACCCTGCAGCGCCTGATGGAAGAAATTTCCATGGAAGAGTGGGCTATCGCCCTTAAAGGCACCGAGCCGGTGCTGCGCCAGGCGATCTTCAACGTCATGCCTAAGCGTCAGGTTACGTTACTGCAGTCCACCACCGCGCGTCTTGGCCCCGTGCCGGTCAGCCGCGTCGACCACGTGCGTAAAGAGATCATGGCCACGGTGCGCCAGCTGGCGGAAGAGGGTGAAATTCAGGTGCAGCTCTTTGCCGAGCAGACCATGGAGTAACCCATGTACAAAAAACAGAGCTTACCCTTAAGCGCGCTGACCAACAGCCGCCAGGCGGTGATTAAACCCCGTCTGCATAAATTTCCGCCGCTGCGCAAGCACCGCACGGCGCAGAGCCATCCGCATGAAAACCACCCGGTGATGGATGACGCGGCGCTTCAGTCACAGCTGCAGCAGGGCTTCCAGGATGGGCTGAACAGCGGTTTCGCCCAGGGGCTGGAAGAGGGCAAAAGTGAGGGCTACCAGGAAGGGCTACGTCTTGGCTTTGACGAAGGCGTCCGCAAAGGTCGTTCCGAGGGCACCGTGCAGGCGCGCCAGCAGTTTCTGGAGGCTGCCCATCCGCTCGACAGCATTATTGCGTCGATGGAATCGTTTATGGCGAGCTACGAACAGCGCCGCCGCGAGGAGCTGCTGCAGCTGGTGGAAAAGGTCACGCGTCAGGTGATCCGCTGCGAGCTGTCCCTGCATCCCACGCAAATTCTCACGCTGGTGGAAGAGGCGCTCAGCGCGCTACCGCAGCAGCCGGAGCAGGTCAAAGTGCTGTTAAACAGCGACGAGCATCGCCGCATCAGCGAAGCGGAGCCTGACAAAGTGGCGCACTGGGGGCTGACCGCCGATCCCGATCTTCCGCCAGGCGAATGCCGGGTGATCACCAATACCACTGAAATGGACGTCGGCTGTCAGCATCGTCTCGACCAGTGCATGGATGCCCTGAAGGCCAACCTGCTGCCGGAAGCGCACGATGAGTGACCACGACTTCGAGCAGGTCTTACGCTCGCTGGAAAACATCAACCTGGCGCGCGTGGCGGGCAGGCTGGTGCGCGTAACGGGTATCCTGCTCGAGTGCGTCGGCTGCCGCCTGGCCGTCGGGCAGCTTTGCCAGGTCGAGGATGGCGAAGGAGCGCTGATTGAGGCGCAGGTCGTCGGCTTCGATCGCGACGTGACCTTTTTGATGCCCTTTAAGCAGCCTGCCGGGCTGATGGCGGGCGCGCGCGTCTACCCGATGGACAAGCAAAGCGGCGTGCTTATTGGCGACCAGTGGCTGGGGCGCGTGGTTAACGGCCTCGGCGAGCCGATTGATGATAAAGGCAAACTGACCGGCGACACCGTGCTGCCGCAGCAGCTGCCGCAGGTACATCCCCTGAAGCGCCAGCCGGTTGAGGCGCCCCTTGATGTTGGCGTCAGGGCGATTAACGGCCTGCTGACCATCGGCAAAGGGCAGCGCGTGGGGTTGATGGCGGGGAGCGGCGTCGGTAAAAGCGTCCTGCTCGGGATGATCACCCGCTACACCCAGGCAGAAGTGGTGGTGGTGGGGCTGATCGGCGAGCGCGGGCGCGAAGTGAAAGAGTTTATTGACCACTCCCTGGGCGAAGCCGGACGACGCAAGTCGGTCATCGTTGCCGCGCCTGCGGATGAATCGCCGCTGATGCGCATTAAGGCGACGGAACTGTGCCACACCATTGCCAGCTACTATCGCGACAAAGGCAAAGATGTGCTCCTGCTGGTGGATTCCCTGACCCGCTATGCCATGGCGCAGCGCGAAATCGCGCTCTCGCTCGGCGAGCCGCCGGCCACGAAAGGGTATCCGCCCTCGGCGTTTGGGCTGATCCCTAAACTGGTTGAAAGCGCTGGCAACAGCGAAAGCACCGGCTCGATGACCGCCATTTACACCGTGCTGGCCGAAGGCGATGACCAGCAGGATCCGATTGTCGACTGCGCGCGCGCGGTGCTGGACGGGCATATCGTCCTGTCGCGCCACCTGGCGGAGGCCGGGCACTATCCGGCCATCGACATTGGGCAGTCCATAAGCCGCTGCATGAGCCAGATAACCGGGCGCGATCATCAGCGCTCTGCCCGTACCCTCAAGCAGCTTTATGCAGAATATCAAAGCATTAAACCGCTGATCCCGCTCGGCGGCTACGTGGCGGGCGCCGATCCGCTGGCCGATAAAGCCGTCAACCTCTCTCCGGCGATTACCCGCTATCTGCAGCAGGAAGTGCAGGACGCGGCTCCGCTCGACAAAACCATTGCCGACCTGAACATACTGGCCCAGGCAGGATGATGAACGATGAAAAAAATCATTACGACTCTTGAGCAGCTTCACCTGATGCGTAACCGCGCGGTGCAGGATCTCAGCGCCCGACTGGCCTCTCAGCAGCAGCTGTGCCAGCGGCTGGAGAAGAATATCCACGCCCTGTCGAACCTGGTGACCAGCCCGGTACAGGAAATGGCGGGCGGTGCGACCATGCTCTGCAATCAGTCGGTCTATAAGCGTCATATTCAACGCGTGATCGACTGGCAAAAGCAGGAGCAGGCGCTGGCGAGCGTAGAAGCCCAGAAGCTGCAGGGGAACCTGCTGGCGGAATCCCGCAGGGAGAAAAGCCTGGAGCTGGTGCTGGCCGAGCGCCGCAGCGCGCAGCGCCTGGCGAACGAGCGGCGGGAGCAAAAAGCGACGGATGCGGTTTCAGCCCAGTGCTGGCTCCGACAGCAGCAGGCGCAGCGGCATCGATAAAATGACCACGAATCTGATGCAAAACCTGCTGAAGCGCCAGCAGCAGAAGAAAGCGCACGCCACGCCGTTCGTCAGCGTCGTGTGCCCCACCTGGAACCGCCGGGCGTTTTTGCCCTACCTGCTCTATATCTTCCAGTATCAGAACTATCCTGCCGACAGGCGCGAGCTGATTATCCTGGATGACTCTGAGCAGAGTAACGAAGACCTGATCGCGATGATGGTCGATCCGGCGGTGTGCACGGTGCGCTATGTCCACAGCTCAGAGCGCCTCGACCTGGGTAAAAAGCGCAACATGCTCAACGAGATGGCCAGCGGCGAATACATCATCTGCTTCGACGATGATGACTACTATCCGCCAAACAAGATCAGCGCGCAGGTGGCGGCAATGCAGAGCAATAACGCCCTGTTTTCCGGCAGCGACACGATTTATATCTGGTATAGCCATCTGGATAAAATCTACCAGACCCATTCATTCGGAAAATATCACGCGCTCAACGGTACGTTTGGCTATCACCGCAACTTCCTGAAAAATCATCGCTATGAAGACGCGGCGACGCTCGCGGAAGAGCAGGCGTTTCTGAACAACTTTACGACGCCGATTCAGCAGATCGATCCGCGCCAGGCGATCCTCTGTATTTCCCACAGCGCCAATACCTACGATAAAGATTTTGTACTCGGCTCCTCGAAGCTGGTGGACTTAACGCTGGACGATTTCGTCACCGACCGCAGCCTGCTGAGCCACTACCGGCGCTTAAGCCAGGCCCCGCTGAGTACGTCCGTGGAGTGGCAGGCTTTCGACAAGGTGGCCGTGCTTTACGATCCGCAATCTGATGAGCTTGACCCGCAGGTGCAGTCGCTTATTGCTCTGGGCCTGAAGCGCGAGCAGCTGGTGCCGGTGGCCGTTAATCCGGCCGATAGCGAGCTTGAGCAACACCGTCAGGCGCTTGAGCTTGCGCAGGATGAGGGGTGGCGCAGCGTGCTGCTGCTGGATGCCTCCGTGAAGTTTGTGCGTAAAGAGATGTCCCTGAAAACGGTCAATCAGTTGTTGACGCGCCTGCCGCACATCGACTGGCAGGTGGTGCTGCTGGGCGCGCGCTATAACAGCATTTCGCCCCTCAAGGCTCTGCCCGGCGTGGCGCGGGTGCTTGATGCCGGCTGCGGCTGTGCCTATGCGGTCAACGGATCCTATATCCCAACGCTGCTAGCGCACTACCGACAGGCGGAAAATCTTGATGCCTGCTGGCCTGCACAAATGCAGTCGCACTGCTGGCTGGGCCTGCAGCCGAGTTTCGCCTTTTTACCTGAGATACAAGACCCGACGAGTGGTGCACCGATCGACTGTACCCACTGGTTCTTCCGTAAAAATTTTCAATGATAAACGCCGCCATAGCAGCGGCTGGAGCAGTCCGTATGGAATTAATTGAACACTACCAGCCTGAATTCGTTCTCCGTTTCCGCGCGCGCGAAGCCGCCTGCGCCTGTCTGGCCTGTCAGGCCGCCACGGGTAACTGGCCGCATATGAGCACGTCGTTGGGTAACCAGCAGCGTGACAGCCTTAACGCAGCCTGCGAAAGCGCAGCCCGGGACATACTTCTGAATCCGGAAGCGTTTGTTTTGCACACGGGTGAAGCCGCATCCGACGGCGAACGTGAAGATGATCAGTGGAATGAAGTCCTCAATCAGCAGTGCATCAATATGGCCGTGCATTCGGCGCTGACGCTGCAAAGCAGCCTGTATGCCATTGGCGTATTGCTCAGCAAGGCGCAGCGCTACGTGGACGAAAACCAGTGCGACCCGCAGCAGCTGGTCACGATGGGCGAACAGCTTTCGCAGCTGGCCGAGAGCGGCATTCTGAACGAACAGTTCGCCATGCTGCCGGCGATTGAGGTGAACCGCGTCGACGCTCTGGGTGAAATGGGGGCGATGCGACTGAACCTGAATCTTCCGCCTATGCAGAAGATGATGTTTATGCTGAAGCTCAGCGAGCTGGCGGTGATGGAGCCTGCAAGGCTGCAGGATCGCCTGCGCGAACTGGACGCAAAGCCGGTCCCGCTGCTGGAGGCGCAGCCGCATATTTTGCGTAACATGCTGATTTACCGCCTGTACGGGGAGTTCTATCCGGGAACGGCGTTTGATCACTACGGCGAAGCGCTCATGTCCCTGACGCGTCAGTTCTTCCAGGTGAAGATGCTGTGCGCGATGTGGCTGGAGGATAATGCAGAGCTGACGGAAGACGATTTTATCAGCCTGGTAAGCGCGTGGTATGGATGGCAACAGCAGGCGATGCCGAGGAACGAGAGAGTGAACACGGCTGATTATACTTTGCTGTGTGGATTGTCATTGATTTAACGGAAGTCGGCCTGTGCCCTGAGGGTTCACCACAAATTAATGCGAGCAGTGAACAATCCCCTCGCCCCTCCGGGGAGAGGGTTAGGGTGAGGGGAATATACGGCTCAGGGTATCGCTGTAAGGCATTCATTTTCCTGATACAACGCTCATCGCTTCACGTTTAAAAAATTATTGGGGATTCCTCAGGGCCTGTGTCGCCTTTTTTATTACGTCATTTATTCAGAATAAAGTCTTCAGAGTTGATAAAGCGCTCTATATGCTCCCACCAGTCCGCGTCGGAAAACTGCGCCAGGCACGCATATTTTTTGGCGCTGGGACACCACTCGGAAAATTGCTGGCTTGTTGGATGTGCCCACTTTTTATGAAGGGTATGTTTAAAGAACTTCTCGTTCATAATCAGATGCCCACATTGCCCAAACTGGCAGCCAACGTTTATACCCTGAGCATTCCATCCCAAAATATTATGGCGGTAGGGAAGACGGTACTGAGACGGAATAATCGAATAAAGCGCCGAGATGGCGATCTCCGTATAGCCCGCAAGCGCGACGGGACCAGAATCGCAGGCCACCAGCAGCTGGCACAGGCTCATTAAATAGACGGTCTGCGTGATGGTAAATGCGTTCATGCCGTTGATAACACCCGGCATGTCAATGTGCATGGTTTTCTTATTCTGGAATTTATTATTGTCGCTGCCGATAAGAATGACCTGCCATCCTGCGCGAATAAAGCGTTCAGCAAGTTTCTTCCAGTGCTGTTCCGTCCACGTTCTGTTGGGTGAGCCAATGTTGGGGTGAAGTAAAACGACCTTGCCGCGGGTGATGTTATGAACGCGCATGAAGCGATCGACGGGGGATTTATCGGTGTTTTTAAAATTAAGCCTTGCGCGCTTGTTCGTATCGAACGTGTCGGGCGTCACTTCACGGATGAATGCATCTGTCATGTGTGAAGGTGCGACAATCTGCTCCCATCGTTCAAAGAAGTGAAGCCGGGAAAAGCGATTTGCAAGCTCGATCTGAAAGCGTTGATCGGCGGTGAGCGCATGGATATCCCAGTGCTCAACCTCTGCTGTACTATTGTCTATTAATTCGGCATACAGCTTGTTCGTAACAAAAACGAACGCATCCTCTGGGTAACGGGTTTTTAACGCATGAATGGCGCCCAGGCCATAAACGATATCGCCCATTGATGCCGAAGAGTAAAAGATGCGTTTGACGTGCCCTTCACGGTGATACGTCGCCAGTCCGTCAGCGTAGCGAACAGCGTCAGGTGACAGATTAAACGTCGCGAGCAACTCGCTTTCGGGAAGGCATAATTCCTCTTTTGCCGTCATAGATATGATATAGCGGTTTGAAGAATTATTGAGGGTGGTCAGCTCGTCCCGGAACGATGAGATAACGTTTTTAGGCTCTATACCGAGCCATTGCAAGGCGGAAAATGGCAGGCAGGGAGGGAGTTGATAAAAATGGTCGCTGGCTGCCTGTAAAACGCCAGCATCGTTATCATTATGCGATAGCAGGAAGAATTTGTGTCCTGTATGTCGTTGGCGAATATTCAGCAATTGCTCTGCAAACACTCTCTTGTGCGTATCGGCGAGCGAAGGGTGTCGCGGTGAGATGTGTGAGCAATAATAAACATCATCCTCGGCAAAAAAATCGCGGATAACCGCGATCATCGATTCGGGTATACACAGAAAATTCGAGAAGACCTTTTTTTGCTCTTCCGTTAAGGGGGCAATAAACCGTACCGGTAAATCGGCGCTGTTAATGTTTTCATCGGTAAGATAATAAGCCGCATCGGTGAAATGATGCCACGCATAGCCGCACGCCATCAGCTCTTCGATGCTGCCGACAAAGCCCGCATGACCATTCAGGGCCGCAGATAATTTTTTATATAATTCAGCGTTATTTTGGGACTGAGATCTTAACGCGTAATCCCTCACGCTCGTTTCATAGATGTGAGGCTTGATGCAGTGCATGTTGTCTTTGAAAACAGAGCAAAAAATCAGCAGCGCCAGGCTGGCCGTGCTCGCTTCAACGTGTACCTCAATTTCATTAAGATTGTGCTGATGAAGAATGTTCGCCAGCGAGGTCAGCGTATTTTTCAGCTCGCCGTCAGCGTAATGTATTTCTGAAATTTCAAGCGATGCAAAAGGTTGCGGATTAACCTTTGTATTTTTCAAAACAAAAATCGTTTTGCACGCCTCTTTTGCGACAGAGTGAATGTGGTTCGCCACCTGATGGCAAAAGTTAGCACGAGTCGTTTCTATGTATATTTTTGTTTTCACGGAGTATAGGGCGCTAATTTTGCTTGATAGTTTCGATAATTGACGTGGTGGAGATGGTGGGTGTTCGGGCCAGATAAACAACCTCACACAGCGGGGAGAGATGATCAAACCTGCCTTTCCAGTCATCGCCCATCACCAGCGTTTGTGCGTTGAAGTGCCTGATATAATCGGCTTTTAGCTCGAGCGACTCCTCCAGGAACACCTCATCTACGCACCTTAACGACTCAATAATGTGCATTCGCTCATTCTGAAGATAGACCGGGAGGCGCGCCTTTTTTTGCAGATTCAGATCGTCTGAAGAGATGCCGACCACCAGGCGATCCCCCAGGGCCCTTGCACGCCGTAAGATATTAAGATGGCCGATATGAAAAACATCAAAAGTGCCAAATGTGATAATCGTATTCATCATTGCTTTCTGTTATCAGGATGAAACCGATTATCCCGACGTAGCTTCGTCAATAATTTCCGCAGCGCGTAAACCCGCGTTCCCGTCATTAAACGCATCGCAATATTCCGTTCTGATAAAATCCAGCTCGGCGGCATTTTTTTGCCACGGATAGTCTTCGGAGAGGAACGTGCGAAGATCGGCCATATCCCGCGCATCTGGAAGGAGCTTTCGGATCTGCTGTTCGGGGCTTTCGATGGTGCTGTACGATCTATTTTTTGTCAGCAGGTCGTCCATCTCATCCCAGCGCAATAAAATCACGCGCTTTTCGGCATTAACCGCATCAAAAATAAAACCGCTGTTGTCGCTTATCACATAGTCAGCGTGATCCAGAAGCGCAAAGGTCGACGTATTATCCGTGACGATATTCTTTAAAAAACGTCTGGCGGCCTTCAGGCTTTGCTGTTCTTCTTTTCTGTATAACGTACCGTGGTGTAGCTTGCAGATAATGTTGTATTCGCCGCTCAGCCGGCCTAATTTTTCTGCCCAGTGCGGTAAAGAGCTAAGCTCTCCGTATGTCGGCGCATAGAGCAAGGTCGGTTTTTGAGGATCTAACGTAATGTGAGAAGGCAATGCCTGCGAATATTTTTTGCTATGCCAGGCATCAAAGCGAGGGTTTCCCACCACCTTAACGCGTGAGGCGAGATCGAGCGCTTTTGCCGTGTAGTGGCTGTAACATAAAATATAATCATATTTGCCGTTCCACGCCGCATGATTCCATTCATTTTTAGCCAGGCCATAAACCGTACGGACGTGTATCGGCGCAATTTTCTCGGCATAGGAAAGGTAATAGGGCGTAACAAGACAGCTATAGACCTGCTCATGTTTTAACACGGAAGATAAAAGCATGAAGCGCAGCCCGGGAACATTCACCGTTCCCAGGAAATTGACCATGTTATTCACATATTCGGCTTCTATCACGTCATTAATAATGATATCGCAGGGAATATTTTTATTGAGAAGTGCAGTGATAATATTGATGTAGACGTCATAGTGAAAAGAGGTTTCCATCAGGAAGCCAATGCAGCGCGTTTTATTGTTCGTTTTCAAAGACATATTATGTATTTCTCTCAGCAGCACGCCCGCTTAAATTTGCTCATAAAGCCAGTTTTCCGGCTCGCTGATATTGAGCAGGTTTTGCAGGATCTCCTGCTGCATCGACAGTACGGCGATATTGCTGTCGTTAAGCACTTTGCACTCTGCCGCCACCTGCTCAAGAGAATCCCAGAGCGTATTGAGCTGAGTTTGATGCTGGGCGGGAAGGCGGGAGAACAGGGTACGCAGGCCGGGCGAGCCGACGGGGATCCCGAGCTGGGTCAGCAGCTGATAGCGCTGCTTGCTGTTCTGAGACAGCTTCTCGTAATGCGCGACGAGCTGCGGGTTTAGCACATCCAGCCGTGCGGCATCACGTGCGATAAGCCACTGGCGCTGATCGGCAAGAAGGGTTTTCAGGCTTGTGTAGGTTTCACGGTCTTCCACCATGCCCTGCACCAGCGTTTTTACGCACTGAGCGGCGTTACTCATTGTTACCTCTGATAATATTTCTCGATAGCGCTGGTCAGCGAGTCGATATCGACGCTGATTTTTCCGTTCGCTATCGCGTCTTTCATGCTGGCAACGCGCGCCATATCGACCTCTGGCAAAGCTGCCAGCTGGGTCTGCGCATCACCAAGAACAGGGTCGATGGCAGCGGTTCGTGTGGTTTTCATCTCTTCAGTGCCAGCGGCGCGCGTCGGGGTCGTGGAGCTGGCCTGGTTGACTGCGCTCGTCATTGCGTACTGGGTGGATGTCACTTTCATCGCGGTACTCCATCTTCGGTATTTTTATTGGTCGTTTTCGCCAGGGGTTGTCATGCGGAAAAAGGCTTTCCCGGCGCCTTACCAGGGTAAAGCGGCGCATCCACATGAAAACTTAAACGGAACAGCATATTTTATCGGGTAGAGGAAAAGCCGGTTCTGACCACGCCCATATCCACTACCGTCCCGGTGACTTCCCGCTCGCTGCTTTCGTTTTTCACCTTGATCATCTCGCCTTTTCGCCCCTTTTTGCTGGCAATGCCCATCGTGCGCGCCTCTACGCCGTCCTGCACGGCAATCATCAGCACGCGCTGACCGCGCTCCACCATCACCGGGGAATCAAGCTGGCTTTGGCTAATCGGCTGAAGCTCGCGGACGCGGCGCTTAAGGGTTAACCCCACCACCTCGTCCGGACGGGTGATGTAGCCGCTGCGCAGGTTGCTGATGTTGAATTTCCGGCGCGTGAGGTCCGAGGCGGCAAGCACGTGACCGCGCTCAAGCGTCTCTTTCGCCATCAGCACCTGCAGATAGATATCGGGTTTGACCGTTACCGCCACATCCCAGCCGCTTCCGGCCTCGCAGCGCACGTCAAAGCGCAAGCGACGTAAATCAAGGTGTTCACCTCCCGGCATGATCACGCTGAGCGGCGCAGGGCAGGGCGCGTATTGCGAAATCTCGGAGGGAATAAACAGGTTCAGCTTCGCCTGATAATCCTCCCAGCGATGGCGTTCCGCTTCCTGACGAATGGCCTCTGCTGCCTGTTGCTGAACGCGCGCATACACCTGCTTGCGCGCGGTGGACGCCTCGGGCTGCGCAACAGCAGGAAGTGCAAAAATGCAGAGCAGCGCCGCGAAAACAGACCAGCGGAATAAAACCTTCCCTATTGGACTGGGGGTTCTTGAAAAATGTATTGAATTCATGATGTTAAAAACCTGGCACGATAGTTGCTTTAAATGCTGTAGCAACACGGACTATCGCAGGTGTCCATCATCAGAAAGGAGTGAGCTGTGAGTATTACTTTTGATAAGGCATTGGGCGTTCATCCGCAGGCTGTAGCACTTCGACTTTCCAGGGCGGAACTGCTTTCAGCAAATCTGGCTAACGTCGATACCCCCAATTTCCAGGCTAAAGATATTGATTTTGCCGCGGAGATGCAACGTTCACAGCGGGATTTCTTTCCCGGGACTGCGCCGCAGGAGATGTATCGCGTGCCGTACCAACCCTCCTCGGACGGCAACACCGTTGCGCTGGACGTGGAGCAGGCGGAGTTTTCAAAAAACGTGCAGGACTATCAGATGAGCCTGGCGTTTTTAAACATGAAATTCACCGGCCTGAAAAAAGCAATTGAAGGTAAGTAATTGAATCAGGTGACGAAAAATGGCTTTTAGCGATATTTACCGCGTTTCGGGTTCGGCGATGACGGCGCAAACCGTCCGCCTGAACACCATCGCCAGTAACCTCGCCAACGCCGAAACCCCGGCGGTGGATGAAGGCAATGTGTACAAAGCGCGCCGCCCGGTCTTTGCCGCGGTGTATCAGAACGACCAGCTGATGAGCGACAAGGCGCTGACCGGCGCACGCGTTCAGGTTCTGGACGTTGTCTCGACGGGCAATGCCGTGCAGCGCTACGAACCGCATCACCCGATGGCAAATGCGGACGGTTACGTCTGGTACCCGGACGTCAACGTGGTGGAGGAGATGGCCGACATGATGTCCGCGTCGCGTAACTTCGAAACCAACGTGGATGTTCTTAACAATGTAAAAAGCATGCAGCAGAGCCTGCTGCGTCTTGGAGAGGCGTAACACATGAGCGTGAATGGCGTATCGAACCAATCCGGCACCTCAACCTACGACAGCGGCGTCTCGACGAATGACAACACGGCGGCAGGCATGAACAACCTGTTTATGCAGCTGCTGGTCGCGCAGATCCAAAACCAGGACCCGCTTAATCCTACCGACGGTACCGAGTATGTCAGCCAGCTGGCGCAGCTGACCCAGGTGCAGTCGATGGAAACCATGTCAAAGCTGATGGCGAACAACGCCGTGCTGATGGACAACCTTCAGACGCTCACCACGGGCAACCTGGTCGGGCAAAAAGTGATGGTGCAGACCGACACGGTTGAAACCGACGGCAGCACCAGTATTGATGGTCGCCTGACGCTGGATCATGCCGCCAATACCGTCACCGTGATTGTGAAAGATGAGAGCGGCAACGAGACCAAAATTGAGCTGGGCAAGCAGGAGAAAGGGACGGTGGATTTCAACATCGATCCTGACGCGCTGGGCTTGAAAGAGGGGAAATACACCCTCTCCGTGGTGACGGATACCGAAGAGACCAAGGTCCCGGTTGAAGTTGGCGGCGTGGTGAACAACGTGCGCATTCCGCTCGACGGCAGCCCAACGCTGCTGAACATCACCGGCATTGGCGAAGTGGCTTACAACAATATTACGCAGTTTGGGCAGTCGAAGGACAAAAACCCAAAGGGATTAATGAGTTAATCAGGAACAATTATGAGCTTTGACATTGCAATTTCGGGCTTGAATGCCATTAACCAGCAGCTTGGTGCGATCTCCAACAACATCGCCAACTCCGGCACCGTGGGCTTTAAGTCTGGCCGCGCGGAGTTTGCTTCGCTCTATGCGGAAGGACAACCGTTGGGCGTGGGCGTGACCGGCATCGCCCAGAGTATTTCCAAAAGCGGAAGCATCTTTTCCTCTGCCAGCAGCCTTGATCTGGCGATCAACGGCGACGGCTTCTTTGTGATGCGCGACAGCGCTGGCAGCACAGCGTACACCCGCGCGGGCTACATGCAGACCGACAGCCTTGGCAACCTGATTAACAATCAGGGTATGTATCTGCAGGGCTATCCCGTTGATGCCAACGGCGTGATCCAGACCGGTACGGTCGGCAACCTGACCATCAGCAGCGGTTCGCTTCCGGCGAAGGCCACCAGCACCCTCGACTTTACGGCCAACCTTAACGCCAACGAAAAGCTGCCAAAAAACACCACCTTCGATCCGACCGACGAAACCTCTTACAACCACACCTACGCCACGCAGGTGTATGACTCCCTGGGCCGTGAGCACACGCTGAAGCAGTATTTTGTTAAAACCAGCGATAACGAGTGGGAAGTGCATTACTACATGGATGACCAGGATATGGGCACCACGCAGAAGATGACCTTCACCGAGCAGGGCGTGCTGGAGACGCCTAACGGTGCCGTCAACATTACGGCAGATATCCCCGGCGCGGAAGGGATCGAACTGGCGCTGAGCTACAACGGGACCACGCAGTTCGGATCTGATTTCTCCGTCAGCAAAAACAACGGAAACGGCTACGCCTCCGGCGAGCGCACCGGGCAGACGATCGATAAAGACGGCAGCGTGTACGCCACCTTCTCTAACGGTGAACGTCTGCTGCAGGGCCAGGTGATTCTGGCGACCTTTGCTAACCCAAATGGCCTCTCGTCGCAAAACGGCACGACCTGGACGCAAACCGCCAGCTCCGGCGCACCGCTGACCGGTACGCCGGGCACGGGTCTGCTGGGCGCGCTGACCTCGAATACGCTGGAAGGCTCTAACGTTGACCTGACGGCGGAGCTGGTCGGGCTGATGACCGCCCAGCGTAACTACCAGGCCAACACCAAAGTGATCAGCACTAACGACAGCATGATGACGGCGCTGTTCCAGGCGGTGTAATGGACCACTTAATTTATACCGCGGTCAGCGGTGCCAACCGCAGCCTGTCGCAGCAGCAGATCCACGCTAATAACCTGGCAAACGTGAACACGCAGGGATTCCGTCACGATCTGGATAACGCCCTGTCGCAGCAGATTCAGGGCGAGGGTTACTCCTCCCGTTTTCTGGTGCAGCAGCAGCAGGGCGGCGTGGACCTGACGCCGGGCGCGACGCGTGATACCGGACGCGATCTGGACGTTGCGATCAAAGGCAGCGGCCTGATTGCGCTGGTGAGCGGCAACCGTGAAGTTTACACCCGCAACGGCCAGATTGACGTGGGGCCTGACGGGGACCTAACCATCGACGGCTTGCCGGTCTCCGGCGATAACGGCCCGATCGTGCTCCCGCCGTTTTCGTCCATCAGCATTGCCGATGACGGGGTGATCTCGATTGTCCCGGACGACGGCAACGTGGCCGCGCCGATGGAGGTCGATCGCATCAAGCTGGTGGATATTCCCGCCGCTCAGCTGAGCAAAAACAGCGCCGGATTTATGGTCACCAACGCCAACGTCAACCCGCGAACCGAAGAGGTCGAGCTGGTGGCGGGCCATCTTGAAAGCTCCAACGTCTCGGCGATAAGCGAGATGGTGTCGAGCATTGCGCTTAACAGACAGTTTGAAGCGCAGATCAAGATGATGAAGGCGGCGGAAGATCTGGCCACGGCGGGCAACCGCCTGTTGCGTAATACCTGATTGAGTAAGGAATAACGATGAATCCCGCTTTATGGATCAGCAAAACCGGTCTTGCCGCGCAGGACGCCAAGATGAGCGCCATCTCGAACAACCTGGCGAACGTCAACACCACCGGGTTCAAGCGCGATCGCGTGATGTTCGCCGATCTGTTTTATCAGAATCAGCGCACGCCGGGCGGCCAGCTGGATCAGAACAACACCTCGCCGACCGGCATTCAGTTCGGTACCGGGGTAAAAATCGTCGGCACGCAGAAAGAGTTTTCGACCGGCAATATTCAGAACACCGGGCAGACGATGGATGTCGCCATCACCGGCCAGGGTTTTTTCCAGGTCGAAACCAGCGATGGCGACATTGCCTATACCCGCGCGGGTAATTTCCAGAAGAACCCGGACGGCCTGCTGACTAACGCGCAGGGGCTACCGCTGGTACCGCAAATCGAGCTGCCGGATAACGTAAAGGATATCCAGATCGGCAAAGACGGCACCGTCACCGCGACGGTGGCGGGCGAAACGGAGCCGGTTGAGCTTGGGCAGATCACCCTGGTCAATTTTGTGAATCCGGCCGGGCTTGAAGCCATCGGCGGCAATCTGTACCGCGAAACCGCAGCCAGCGGGGAAGCGGTTGAGGGCGTTGCGGGCGAAGAGGCGCTAGGCCAGCTTGAACAGGGGTCGCTTGAAGGCTCCAACGTTCAGGTGGTGGAAGAGATGGTGGATATGATTACCGTCCAGCGTGCCTATGAGATGAACGCCAAAATGGTCTCTGCCGCAGACGACATGATGAAGTTTGTCACGCAGCAGATGTAATGCGTGAAGTGAAGTGAACGAAAAATGAAAAAGCAGTTAGTTACCGGCTTTTTTGTACTTCTGCTGGCCGGGTGTGAAAGCCCGGCCCTGCTGGTACATAAAGACGATGCGGCCTATGCGCCGCCGGAAGATTTTGCCATGCCGCCTGCCGAAACGAAGGGTGGCGGGCTGTACAACGCCAATTACAACTGGTCGCTGACGCAGGATCGCCGCGCCTATCGCGTGGGCGATATCCTGACCGTGAAGCTGGATGAGTCAACCCAGGCCAGCAAGCAGGCGCGCACCAACTTCGGCAAGAAAAACGATGTCTCCATCGGCATCCCGGAGGCCTTCGGCCATTCCGTCGATAAGCTCTCCGGCTCGATCGACGGCAATCGCAACTTCAACGGTAATGCCACCTCGCAGCAGCAAAACAGCCTGCGCGGTGCCATCACCGTTGCGGTCTATAAGGTGTTGCCTAACGGCGTGCTGGCGGTGCGCGGTGAGAAGTGGCTGACCCTCAACCAGGGCGATGAATATATGCGCGTGACGGGTCTGGTGCGTGCGGAAGACATTGAGCGTGATAACTCCGTCTCTTCCCAGCGTATCGCTAACGCGCGTATCTCCTATGCGGGACGCGGCGCGCTGAGCGATGCCAACTCCGCAGGCTGGCTGACGCGCTTCTTTAACCATCCGCTTTTCCCAATTTAATGGAATCTGCCATGCAAAAAGTCATGCTATTTCTGATGCTGCTGTGGACCAGCAGCGCGACGGCGGAGCGTCTGGGCAACGTCGTGGATATTCAGGGCGTGCGCGGTAACCAGCTGGTGGGCTACAGCCTGGTGGTGGGCCTCGACGGCACGGGCGACAAAAACCAGGTGAAGTTCACCAGCCAGTCGGTGACCAACATGCTGCGTCAGTTTGGCGTCCAGCTGCCGACCAAAATCGATCCCAAAGTGAAGAACGTCGCTGCCGTTGCCATCAGCGCGACGCTGCCGCCGGGCTACGCGCGCGGGCAGGCGATTGACGTGACCGTCTCGTCAATTGGCGATGCTAAAAGCCTGCGCGGCGGAACGTTACTGCTGACGCAGCTGCGCGGGGCCGATGGCGAAGTCTACGCCCTGGCGCAGGGGAACGTGGTGGTGGGCGGCGTGAAGGCCGAAGGCAACAGCGGCTCCAGCGTGACGATTAACACCCCGACGGTGGGGCGCGTGCCAAACGGCGGCTCTGTTGAACGTGAAATTCCGTCCGATTTTCAGCAGAACAATCAGGTGATTTTGAACCTCAAGCGCCCGAGCTTTAAAACCGCTAACAGCGTTGCCGTCGCCCTTAACAGCGCCTTTGGCTCAGGCACCGCGACGGCGCAAAGCGCGACCAACGTGGTGGTTAACGCCCCACAGTCTGCGGGCGAGCGCGTGGCCTTTATGTCGATGCTGGAAGATGTGCAAATCAACGCTGGCAAACAGCCGCCTCGCGTGGTGTTTAACGCCCGTACCGGCACGGTGGTGATCGGCGATGGCGTGGTCGTTCGCGCAGCGGCGGTATCCCATGGCAACCTGACCGTGACCATCCGCGAATCGTCCAACGTCAGCCAGCCGGGCGCATTTAGCCAGGGGCAAACCGTGGTCACGCCGCAGAGCGACGTCAGCGTTGACCGGGGACGCGGGCAGATGGTGACGGTCGCTGCCGGAACCAGCCTGCGCAGCATTGTGAACACGCTGAACAGCCTCGGCGCATCGCCGGATGACACCATGGCCATTCTGCAAGCCCTGCATGAAGCGGGCGCGCTGGATGCCGAACTGGTGGTCATTTAAGGAGCCGCTATGTTAAACGCCATTACCCCTAAGACCACCGCTCTGCCCGACGATATGACTGGGCAGGTCAAACCGCAAAATCTTGAGCAGGCGGCGGAGCAGTTTGAAGCCATGTTCCTGCGCTCGCTGATGAAAGAGATGCGTAAAGCGTCGCAGGCGCTGGTGGACGATAACCCGTTCGACAGCAAGCAGCAGCGCATGATGCAGGAATTTTACGACGACAAGCTGACCTCGCAGCTGGCGTCCCAGCGCAGCACGGGCATTGCGCAGATGATTATCACCCAGCTTGGCCCGCAGGAGAGCGCGGCGCTTAAGAATTCGCAGAGTATGGTCGCTTTACAAGAACATCCTCAGCAATTAACGCCCCCCGTCGTACCGGTAATGCGCCGCGGGCAGGAGTAACCGATGAACATGATCAACATTGCCTGGAGTGGCCTGCAGGCGGCGCAGTTTGGGATGAGCGTGACCTCCATGAACATCTCCAACGTGCTAACGCCGGGCTACAGCCGTCAGGGCATTATTCAAAGCTCGGTGGTGACGATGGGCCAGGGCGGGATGTCCGCCGGGGCGGGCGTTCAGGTCGACAGCATCCGCCGCGTCTCCGACCAGTACCTGACCAACCAGGTGTGGCAGAGCAACAGCAAAGCCAATTATTACGGCATCAACAATCAGTATCTTGGTTCGCTGGAAAAGGTCATCGGCACGGATTCAACCAGCCTCGGGACCGGGCTGGACGATTTCTTTTCGGCGCTGAGCGAGTTAACTGAAAAGCCGGAAAGTGAAGCCAACCGCCAGCAGCTGCTGAACCAGGCGGATTCACTGGCAACGCGCTTCAACAGCATGAACGACTTTATCAATAGCCAGAAAACCTCGATCTCCAGCCAGCGCGACACCATGGTGGGGCAGATCAACAGCCTGACTGCCGGGATTGCTGATTACAATAAAAAAATCATGGAGATGGACTCAACCGGCGGCAGCAGCAACGTCTTGCGCGACCAGCGTGACGAGCTGGTGAAGCAGCTGAGTACCTACGCCGACGTGAAGGTGACGGAAGACAGTAACGGCAGCTACTCCGTGGCGATGAAAAACGGCCAGCCGCTGGTGAGCGGTAAAGTGGCCGGCGAGATGAGCAGCAGCCTGGACGGCAGCGGCAACCCGGTGCTGAGCCTGAACTTCTCTAACACGACGTTCTCGTTAAATCCGTCGACCGGCGGGCAGCTCGGCGCGTTGTACGACTATGAAACCGGCGACCTGGCTGAGATGCAAGCCTCCGTGCAGGGGATGGCGGAAGCCGTCGCTACGCTGTTTAACGATCAGCTGGCGAAGGGTTTCGACAAGAACGGTAACCCCGGCAAGCCGCTGTTTACCTTTGATTTGACCAACCCGGCCGGGATTTTGCAGGTTAACGATCTCAAGCCTGACGAGCTGGCGTTATCCGGCGCGCCTGACGAGCAGGGCAATGGCGACAACCTGCAGGCGCTGATTGACCTGAAAAACAAAAAGGTCGATATCGGCGGCATGGGCAACATGAGCCTCAACGAAGGGGCGGCGGCGATTATCTCGAACGTGGGTATTGCCAGCAAAAAATCCCAGAGCGAGCTGGAAGCCGCGCAGGGGGTTTATGACCAGGCTCAGCTTCAGCGCAATAACCTCAGCGCGGTAAATCAGGACGAAGAGGCCATTAACCTGCAGATCTACATGCAGGCATACCAGTCAAACGTCAAGGTGATTGCCACCGGAAACCAGATATTCAACGACCTGTTAGGCCTGTTTTAACCGGCGTTAAGGAACATAACTATGCGAATCAGCAGTCTTTATAACTCTGACGCCATGATGGCGCAGCTTGGCACCAACGGAACGCGCATCAGCAAGCTGATGGAGCAGATGGCCACCCAAAAACGCATCAACGTCCCGTCGGACGATCCGGTCGCGGCCACGCGTCTGGTGCAGTTGAACCGCGAACAGTCGGCGATCCAGCAGTATCAAAGCAACATCAAAGGCCTGAGCGGGTCGCTTTCCAGCCAGGAAGCGAACGTCACGTCGATGAAAGATCAGCTGCTTGCGCTGAACGATAAGCTGGTTTCCGCAGCAAACGGCGGCGCGCTGAGCGATGAAGACATGGCCAGCTACGGCAGTGAGATTTCCTCAATGCTTGATTCTCTGGTCGCCTCGCTAAATGCCCAAAACGAAAGCGGTGGCTACCTTTTCTCCGGCACCAAAACCGATACCAAACCGGTTATCTGGGATGAGGCGCAGGGCAAATATGTCTATCAGGGCAACAGCGGCACGCGCGAAACCTCGGTGGCAAACGGCGTTAACGTGACGGAAAACACCAACGCGATTAGCGCGTTTTCCGGCAACGGTGACGACCTGGAGATGCTCAACAAGCTCAAGGCCCTGAGCGATAAAATGCAGGATCCGTCGCTGTCGGCAAATGACTACCAGGACGACATTAACGAGATGCTGACGCTGTCCGGCCAGACGCGCGATAAGGTCGCCGGGCTGCTGACCGATCTGGGCGGTCGCCAGAACCGTCTGACCATGCTGGGCGATGCCCATACGGACGTTAGCATGGCGAACGATCAGGTGGTGCGCGACCTGTCCGATACCGACTGGGCAACTACCAGTATTAACCTGCAGCTGTATACCAACTCCGTGCAGATAACGAACAAAGCGTACAGCATGATCAGCCAGCTCTCGCTCTTCAGCATGTTGTAATCGCTATGCAAGTCGGCTTAAAAACGAACTCGTTAACCACGACCCCAACCCCGGTCAGAACCACGCCGGGGGCGGCTTCGCCCGTTGCACGCGCGGAGGCGCTCGATAAAACCCGCCGTACTGCCCCGGTCTTTCCCGAAGCTGCGCTGCTCTCACGACGGCCGCTGCGCTACAACGTCCAGCTGAACCAGCAGCTGACGGCGGTGCAGAAGGCCGAAGATTATCTTTCCGAAGCGGAAAATCAGCTTCTGGTGCTACGCCATCAGGCCATGCGCGGCAACGGTGATGACCAGGCCGCGACGGTGAATAGCCTGTTACAGCAGCGCAGCAGGCTCTCGGGCGGTACGGTCGATCGAAACTTTAACGTGACCCTGCAGCAAAAGAGCAAAGTGAACTTTACGCTGCCCGGAATGGAAAAAGTGCTGGAACAGACCCCGGGCGAAACCCTGGTGTTCGCGCTCGGCGGCAGCAAGCGGGAGCTTACCGCTGTTGCGATTCCGGCGGAAGCTACGCCGCGGCAGGCGTTGGTTCACCTGAACGTGGGGCTGGGACGTCTGGGTATTCACGCCGCGTTAGGCGGTGACGGCAGCGCCGTTTTTCAGGTAGATGAAGCCCGCTGGGCGCGGGTTAGCCAGCATTTAAGCGTGCGAGGTGAAGGGCAGCTGTTCCCGGCGGATGCGTTTACGCTGCTGGCGCCGCGGGCGGAAGCGAGCCGCGAAGATGAGATAAGCCAGATCGGCAGCCGGTGGGAGCGCGGAGCAGGCGGTAAACTTCAGCAGACGCTGGAGCAAATTACCCGCGAGCGCGGAAAGCTGCATCAGCATCAGGAACGCGTGTCGTCACGCATTCAGGATATGGCCACCGCTTATAGCCCTCGTGAGGCGCTGGAGACATCGCGCGCGCTCAGCGGCGCGCTGGCAAAAAGCGGGAACCAGTATGGTCTGCTGTCGAAAGCCCTGGCGGCCCAGGGGAACATTTCGCTGTCGACGGTGAAGAACCTGCTGGGGTAACGCCTCGCCTGCGGGGCTTATGCGAGCAGTGAACAATCCCCCCGCCCCTCCGGGGAGAGGGTGAGGGGGAGAGTGGGGGCGAGAAACCTCTTACTTGCGCAGCGGGTAGAGAAAAATGGCGCCGCTCTGCCCGACAACCAGCGGCTGATTGCCGACATACACGGGCTGCATCCAGAAATCGACGTGCATCAGCATATCCACCAGACCATCAATCATCAGCCCCTTTTGCGCCGCGCTGTAGTAGATGGGCGTATAGGAAAAGAACCGCCTGCCGTGCTGCTCGTTGATTTCGGTAAATTTTCCTTTCAGCACAAACCGGTTATCGTTCGGATTGGTGATGGTCGTTAAAATCGCGTGGTTGACGGTCTGCATATGTGAATCGTAAATCTCTTTACGTTGCGACATCAGATCGTAAAAACCCAGCTGTAAAAAACCTTCAACACTCGCCTGTGGGGCGGCAGGCGGGGCTAAAAACCGCATCCCTGAAAAGACCGCCACGGCAATCAGAAGGTATGACACGAGCCATTTCCAGTTAAGAGCAGACTTCCATCTCACTGATTTTCCTCCTCGTTTCACGCAATATCAGGTTGTTTAATTGTGTCGGGTCAATTCGCCAGTGGTAGATCGCCATGACCAGCTGTTTTTTGTCACACTGACTCCTGAGCGCGAAGGTGTAGTTCAGCGTCTGGTCGACGCTCTGGTAATAGATCGTCATGGTGATGGACTGCGACTTGTTCTGCTGGTTGATGGCGTACAGCGTATCTTTGATCTTGCTGTAGAAGTCCTCTTTGTTCATCGCCAGCCGATTGGCTTCAGACATTTCATAGATGCGGATATTGCTGTAAACCCCCGGCTCCTGCTCGGTAGCAACCAGCCTTGAGCCATGCGAGTTGGCGTACTGCCAGCCGGCGACTGCACTGGCGACGATGACGGCAACCATCAGCAAAAACATCATGAGGCGCAGATGAAAGCGCGAGTGTGCTTTTACCTGCGGCGCGGGAGCCTCTTGCGTATACGCCGTGTTTTCCGGCTCGGGCAGTTCAGCGAGCATCATGTCGGCCGGGAGAAGCGCCGTTTCTTCTGAACTCTCTTCTTCAAAATCCGGTGAGGTTGGGTTAACGGGTTGCTCCACCTCGTCACTTTCACGCTCTACGGAACGAAACCAGGCTTGCTCCAGTAAATACCCCTTTTTAGGGACCGTTTTTATTATTTTCTGTGCTTTGCCATCGTCTTCCAGCGCAGCGCGCAGTGCATGTATCGCATTGGGAAGACTGTTATTTCCTATCACCCGACGTTCCCAGACGAGTGTGGTCAATTCTTCGCGAGTGAGTATTTTTCCTGCGTTTTCTGCCAGCACGTAAAGCAGTTTTAATTGATACTCACCGAGCCTTTTGCGCTCGCCGGATACAAGGCTAATGATTGAGCCTGAAGGTAAGTCAATTAACCAGTTATTTACCGAGTAATATGTTTTAGTCATGGCAAGTGTTGGTGACGACCCACTCCTGAAGCATTTAATTTGCCCGGCACTGCGCGCTAAATGCACGAAATGCTTAATGTAAATTAATGATTAAATCCGTTTAAAATTCGTTGAGAATTGCCGCTTGCCTGCGGAAATGATGAAAAGAAAAGGCAAGTCAGGGAATGAAAATGAAAATCGGCCAGCGTTAAGGCGGAAGTTTCACCTGACAAATTGAGTCTTTTCTTAGGTTAGTTTAGGAAGTTTCGCTTCCGAGGCACATTTTTACGCTATAAAAGTGTGATGTGCAACAAATTATTAAGTTTATATTTTGAATGTTTATTAACACGGCTCGTTAAAAGTTAAACGAGGTGATGCATTGATCCTTTATTTAACAATCCGCGTAAGCATGTGAATAAAATGTTTTTTGACGATTGTCTGAGAATGAGATTCTTTTCATTGTTGCGATTAAAACGTAAGAAAATGTAATGTCATTTAAGAATCATTATTGCTGTGTCGCTTTAATTTCCCTTCTTTTTTTAATGTTATTTTATCCCCCTGCTCTCGACCTGAATAAACAGGCGCTAGCGGGGAAGAAATATTTTTTTTCATTTTTGATTTAATTCGCGCTTGGGGTGTGTCGTTTTACTTGAGTACCAGAGAGAAGAACCTGACAGACAGGTTCAAAAGGAGAATTCTAAAATGGCACTTTCTATTTTCACTAACGCCTCTTCCATGGCTTCCGTTAACGCGCTGAATAAATCTAACAGCATGCTGTCCACCGCAATGGAACGTCTGGGTACCGGTAAACGCATTAACTCTGCGGCGGATGATGCTGCAGGCCTGCAGATTGCAACCCGCCTCCAGGGCCAGACTAACGGTATGGCTGTTGCTCAGCGCAACATCTCTGACGCCACCGCGCTGCTGCAGACGGCTGAAGGTGCTTTCGACGAAGTAAGCAACATCATGTACCGCATGAAAGACCTCGCCTCACAGGCAGCGAACGACACTAACGGTACTGATGATCGCGCTGCTCTGCAGTCAGAAATGGACGAGCTGAACAACGAACTGACCAACATTATGGGCAACACTAAGTACGCGGGCGAAAATCTGTTCGGTGCTACCGGTAAGTTCTCTAACACCATGAACTTCCAGATCGGCGCTTCTGCAGAAGAAAAACTGGAGCTTAACGTCAAAACTGAACTGGATGCAGTAACTGGCGCAAGCGGCATGGCTGGCCTGACCGGTTCTGGCGCGACCATCACTACCGTATCCGGCGCGCAGGCGATGATCACCAAAATTGAAGATGCTGTGTCTCAGGTGGGTACCCTGCGTTCTAAACTGGGTGCGAACATCAACCGTCTGGGCCACACCGCGGCTAACCTGGCGAACATGAAAGACAACACCGACCTGGCGCTGGGCAACATCCGCGACGCTGATTTCGCGTCTGAAGCGTCAAGCATGACCCGTAACCAGATGCTGGCACAAACCAGTATGTCCATGCTGAAACAGTCCAACAGCATGTCCGGTATGGTGATGTCCCTGCTGGGCTAATCCACCGAGCTGTTTAAAAAACACCGCTGTAAGGCGGTGTTTTTGTATGCGGCGTTTCCCTTCCTGTTTCTTCCCCTGTGGGGAAATCCGCTTTCCTTCTTAAATTTAAGTGTCTGAATTAACAGTAAATAAAAATTGGCACGATGTTTGCTTAACGATAGTCATGGTTTAGCAACAGGTGCGAACGGAGAAAAACACGATGGCCGATTTTAGCAGTATCGATCCCCAGACTCTGGCTCAGCAGCTGGCGACGTATGACATTGCGTCTTTGCAAAACCAGTTGAAGACGAAAACCTCAACGATGGATTCGCAGAAAAAAGCGCTCGACGCGCTGAAAACGGCGTTGACCGATTTCCGCACGGCGATGAGCGGGCTGAACAAAACCGGCGAAGGAATGCTGAAAAACCTCGTCAGCATGAACCGCGAAGGTATTGCGAACGTAACGGCGGGTTCCAGTGCGCTAAAAGGGACCTACAACATTCAGGTGGATGCACTGGCCTCAGCCCACCAGATTGGCTTCGAAAAAATGACCGACGACGCGGTCAAAAATGCCTCCGGCACAATGGATATTACGCTCGGAGAAGGCTCGGCGGCCAAAACCATTACCGTCGATCTGACGGATATGGAGAGCCTCAGCGACTTAACAAAAGCCATCAACGGCGACAAAGATAACCCTGGCGTCACGGCGTCGCTGATTCGTACCGACGGTGAAGTCACGCTGATGCTGAGCAGCGATGAGAGCGGCGCAAAAAACAAGATTGCCGTCAACAATTCTTCAGATCTGGTTTTACCCACGGCAAAAGTGATTTCTGAACCCTCCGATTCCGTCATCAAGATGGGGGAGATGACCTTCACCAACAGCTCAAACACCCTGGACAAGCTGATCGACGGGGTGACCATTGAGCTGACGTCCGTCACGGAAAAAGACAAACCGCTGACCATTTCGGTAGGCACTGACAGCACGGGGACAAAAGAGCAGCTGCAGACGTTTATTGATTCCTACAACACGCTGCAAGACACCCTGAGCAAGCTGACGAAAAGCGGAAACGGAAGCGATGAATCCCGCGGCGCGTTTGCCGGTGATGCCACCATGTCCTCACTCGATCGTGAGTTGAACGACGTTATGCGTCAGGTGTTCGGCGACAAGCGCATGTCCGATTTCGGCATCACCGCCGACCGCGAAGGCAAGCTGCAGATTGACAGCAAAAAGCTGGATACCGCCATCAAAGCGGACCCGCAAAAGTTGAACGATCTGTTCAACGGCAAGGAAGGCATGCTGTCGGCGATGGATAAGTCTCTCGACCGCTATCTCAACTCAACCAACGGCTTGCTCAAAGGTCGTCAGGATGTTCTGGACCGCCAGCAGAGCGATATCGATACCAAAACTGAAGCGATGAATACGCGCTACGAAAGCTCTTACAACCGCTATCTGAAGCAGTTTACCCAGCTGCAAAAAGCGATGGCGCAGATGAACAACACCATGGGCATGTTTGGTTTAGCTTAAGGAAATAACCGCGTTTATGTACGGGAACGAACAGCAGGGCTACGGCCACTATCAGCAATCCGATCTGGCGATTCAGGCCGCCGCAGCAAATCCGCATCAGCTGGTGCTCATGCTGTTTAACGGCCTGATGGACGAACTGGTGCGCGCAAAAAGCCACATCGCCGCGCGTCGCTACGATCGCAAAGTGCAGAGCGTAAATAAATGCATCGACATTCTGAATGCATTGACCAGCTCGCTGGACTTTGAAAAGGGCGGCGAGCTGGCGTTGAGTCTGGCCAATCTTTACGACTACTGCGTTTATCGTCTCTACGATGCCAGCCACAAGCTCTCGGTCGCCAGCGTGGAAGAAGTGGAGGTGATCCTCCGCAATCTTCAGGACGGCTGGGAAAAAATGGGGCAGCAGAATGGATGATATTCAGGTTATGCGTTTTCTGGCGCGTTCCCTGGAGCAGGCGGCCAGTCAGCATGACTGGCCGAAAATGCAGGAGGTGGATGCCCAGATTGCCGGGCTGCTGACGTCGCTGGCAGGGCATGCGCTGAGCGCAGAAAAACGCGACGCCCTTGCTGCGCTTCAGCAGACGCATACCCGGATCAGCCAGTTTTGCCAGGCGCAAAGCGAGGCGCTGGAAAAACAGATCGCCCGTACGCGCCGCAATCAGGAAGGGGCAACGGCGTATGCGCTGTTTGCCGGTGAAGAGGATTTTGGGTAATGAACCTGATGCTTTCTCAGCTCACACAACTCCCGATAGCCGCTGCGCCCGACGAGACGGCATCGGTGCTGCCTTCAGCAAGCACGGCTGGGAAGATGCCAGCGCCTGCCGAGATCGCCGGCCAGACGCAGCCGGCGTTCAATGATGCGCTACTTAACATCATCAACTCCCTGATGGGCGGCGAGCAGCAGCGTGATACCGCTATGGTGCTGGCGGATGTGAAATCTGCAGACGATGACGACCAAAAAGAGAGCCCGGCCGAGATCGCTCCGCGCGTTGAGGATCTGATTGCGTCTCCGCAGCAGCTGCTGGACGCGCTATTAATGGCAAGCCAGATGCCGGTGAAAACGCTTAATGCCACGGCGAACAGCGCACCGCAGACGGGTGACGCGCTGAAAATGCAGAGCGTCAACGTGGGGCAGCCGTCAGTGACAGCGCAGCCGCAGCCCGCGTTGACCCGCGTCGTGCCTGAGCCGCTGGTAGAGCCGGTAAAACCTGCGATCGCAGATGTTGCTAAACCGCTGATATCGGTTGTCCCTGCGATTGGACAGCCCCCCGTGGCGCAGACGTTTACCAGCACAGTGGACAAACAGGTGGTCAATCTTCCGGCCATCAAGATGGATGCCGACGAGGCGAAATGGGCGCAGCAGCTGCACGGCGCCCTCAATGACCGCCTGCAGCTGCAGGTCAAAAACCAGGTGCAGCATGCCACTATCCGCCTCGATCCGCCGGAGATGGGCAAAGTGGATATCTCCCTGCAGATCGAGAATGGACGCATGCAGGTGCATATCAGCGCCAGTAACGGTGAAACCTATCGCGCGCTGCAGCAGATAAGCAACGAGCTGCGCCAGAGCCTGACAGAGCAGAACTTTGTGCAGGTGAACGTGCAGGTTTCTTCGCAGTCGGGGCAATCGCAGCAGGGGCGCGGCCAGCAGTACAGGGAAGCGCCGCAGGATAACCCGGCGGCGGGCGCAGAGATCGCCGCAGACCCGACGCGGTCGGCATTCAACCAAGACGATTCAGTATTACTTACGGTGTAAAAAAACCCACATGACCATAAAGACTTTTTCATTGGGGCTGGTGATTGCCTTAATCGCCGCCATTTTTGCCGCCATCCTCACCGTCCTGGGAACACATCTCCTGAGTCAGGATGACAGCAAGCTTTCAGCCATCAGCAATCTGTTCTCCTCTTCCGAAGAGAGCCCGGTGGAATTTGTAGAGATCAAGAACGTGGTTGTGACCCTGAAAAGCCACGGTGATTCAGAGCGCTATCTGCTGCTTGAGCTGGCGCTGGCTACCCATTCGGCAAGCGACACCCTCCGCGCGGAAGAGCTTTCGCCGGCCATTCGCGGAGCGACGGTGAATCTGCTCTCGTCCATGGAATACGACACGGTGCGCGCCATGAGCGTGGAGTTGCTGCACGACAAGCTGATGCAGGCCTACGAGGAGCGTTTCCAGAGCCTCAACACGCGGATGCCGTTTAAAGACGTGATCATCAGCAAAATGGTTTTCCAGTAAGTCGCGGCAGCTGATGGAAATGATGGATTTTATTGCTGATGACTCGCTAACCCCGGCGGATGAAGCGCGCTACGTCAACGCTTACCTGCCGCTGGTGCATCGGATCGTGAAACAACTTTCGTGGCAGACCAGCAGCGTGATGGATAAAGAGGACATGGAGCAAATTGCGCTGATGGGGCTTTTGACGTCGCTGCGGCGCTACGGCCATCCCGACGAGCAGTTTGGTGCCTATGCGGCGCAGCGCATTCGCGGTGCGGTCCTTGATGAGCTGCGGGAGCTGGACTGGCGCCCGCGTCGACTGCGTCAGAAAAGTCACAAGATCAATGACGCCATCCGGGAGGTGACCCGCAAACTCGGCAGAACGCCGAGCTTTGAGGATCTCAGTGAACATCTTTCTATCACTGCAGAGGAGTACCACGAGTATTTGCTGCTGGACTGCGCGAAGACGCTGGAGAGTCTTGATGATTTATTGGGTGAAGATGCCCTGAATGGCACCCTGAATAGCCGTTCGCTGGAGGACGAAATGGTCACCAGCGGGACGTTAAGGGCTGCGCTGGCAAGCCTTGATGAGCGTGAGCAGTTAATCCTCACCCTCTATTACCAGCAGGAGATGAGCTTAAAAGAGATTGCGTTAGTCCTCGATCTAACCGAGGCGCGCGTCTGTCAGCTCAATAAAAAGATCGCTCAGAAGATCCAGTGTTTTTTCCAGAAGTGAAAGGTATATGCAAAAGTTTCTCGGTATTTTCATCATTTTCGCCTGCGTCGTAGGCGGTTTTCTTATGTCCGGCGGGCGCCTGGCCTCGTTTTGGCAGCCCGGTGAGATCATCATTATTCTCGGCGCCGGTATGGGTGCGATGGTGCTTGCCAACCCTAAAGCGGTGCTGGCGGAAATGTACCGCCAGTTTCGCGGCATCATGCGTAAAAACGAATATACCGATGAGTACCAGCGCCAGCTGCTGATGCTGTTGTATGAACTGCTGGAGCTGGTCCAGGACGGCGGTCTGAAGGTGCTGGATGAGCATATCGAAGTCCCGGAAACCAGCCCGCTGTTCCAGAAATACCCGCTGATCCTGCAGAACAAAGCGATCATCACCTTTATTGCGGATAACTTCCGCCTGATGGCGATGGGGAAAATCAACGAGCACGAGCTGGAGGGGATCCTCGAGCAAGAGCTGGTGGCGATGGAGGAAAACCTTCTGCAGCCGTCCCGTTCGCTGCAGCGTACGGCTGAAGCGATGCCGGGCTTTGGCATCTGTGCGGCGGTGCTGGGGATCATTATTACCATGCAGTCCATCGACGGCTCTATCGCCGTGATCGGGGTAAAAGTGGCGGCCGCGCTGGTGGGGACCTTCCTCGGCGTTTTCTTCTGCTACTGCCTGATGGATCCCGTGGCGAATGCCATGGAGCAGCGCACCAAAAAGCAGATGGCGGTTATCGAATGCGTGCGCACCGTGCTGGTTAACCATGTGGCCGGGAAACCGACGCTGCTGGCGGTGGATGCCGGACGCAAAATGCTGCCGCTGGATTCGAAGCCGACCTTCGCCACGCTGGACGGCTGGGTGAATCAAATGACGGGTGAATCCTGATGCGGGGTAATCGCGGAAAAGAACACACCACGATCATCAAACGCTCCTCGCGCAAAAGCCATGATGCCTTTCATGGCGGCGCGTGGAAGGTGGCGTTTGCCGATTTTACCCTGGCCATGATGGCGCTGTTTATGGTGCTGTGGATCATGGGATCGGTGACCGAAGAGGAACGGAAAGAGATCGTCTCCCAGCTTAACGGGCAGTCGATCTTTGACGGACACACGTTATCACCTGTCACACAGCCGCACGGGGCGGGCGGTAAGATTGCCGTGACCGAAAAGCGCGATACCGATGCGCAGAAAAAGAAAACGCAGAAAGAGGCCGCTACGCCAGCCGCTATGGCGAAAAGCGAAAGTCTGGACGATGTGAAATCGCGTTCTCAGAACGAGATTGAAGATCTCGCCCGCATCATTATGAAAATCACCTCAGCCTATGATGCACAGTCAAACCTGAAAATTGAGATTGTGCCGCAAGGGTTGCGCATCCTGATCACCGACGATCGGAAGCGGGAAATGTTCCAGCGCAGCAGCGCGATCCTGACGCCATTTTTCAAACGGCTGTTAACGGAGTTCGCCCCTGAGCTGAATAAGATCGACAACAAGATCATTATCACCGGGCACACGGATGCGACGCGTTTTCGCGATCAGGATCTCTACAACAACTGGAACCTGTCGGGCGAGCGCGCCATGCAGGCGCGGAAGGTACTGACTAACGCCGGGCTGGATCAGAGCAAAGTCTTGCAGGTCAGCGGGATGGCGGATCAAATGCTGATCGACCCCAATAATCCCCTTAGCTCCTCGAATCGCCGCATTGAGATTATGGTGCTCACCCAGTCAGCCAGCGAATCGCTGTATCAGTTCTTTGGTCAGCACGGCGAAAAAGTGATTAAACCGATAGTCGACAGACTCTCGCAGCAGCATTAAACGGTTTTACGATGTTCACCTTTATTCAAATCCAGAAACTGGCGTGCCTGGCCATGATAGTCGGGCTGATGGTGGCGTTGAGTACGCCGGTAGAGGCGGCGCCTCGCGGCCAGGCAAAAACCGAGGCGGAAAAAGAGAAAGCCTCTAAAGCCAGGATGCGTAATAAGGCGCTGTTGCTTAAAAAGACGCAGCAGCGCGTGGCCGTCGTCCCCCCGACGCCAGAGCAGAAGCGGCTCGAAAGCGAAAAGCGCCGCCTCGAACGGGTGGAAAACCGTGAATGGCTGGCGATGCACAAACGCTGGCAGCCGGGCAGGTTGTCCACCGATATGATTTGGGAACCGCTGCCGGGTGAAAGAATCAGCCCTCGATTACAGGCCTCGTTAAAGCAGGTGATTGTCGAGCTGCAAAAGCAGATTGGAAAACCCTACGTCTGGGGCGGTCAAACGCCTGAACAGGGGTTTGACTGTAGCGGGCTGGTTTTTTACGCCTTTAATCCCGTGTTAAGCCGCACCCTGCCGCGCACCGCCAACGGCATGTTCCAGGACAGAACCTTGCGCCCCATTCGACAGGAAAAATTGCGCCGCGGCGACCTGGTGTTTTTCAACATCAACCAGCGGCCGGGAGCCGACCACGTCGGCGTTTATATCGGGGAAGGGAAGTTTATCGAAGCTCCACGAACCGGTCTGAACATCCGTATTAGCCAACTATCTGATGCTTTCTGGCAGGACCACTACCTGGGTGCCCGCCGGATATTAACCGAAGAGGCCGTGCTGTAACGGCCTGACGCTGAATACCCCCTCAAGGTATGCGCCGCCAGGGATGGCCCCCTTATTAAAGATTGACAGAGAACCTTTTTATGAACCAGACGCGCAAGAAATTCGCCATTGATGATGGCTCCACCAACGTAAAAATCAGCTGGATTGAGAACGGTACGCTGAAAACCGTTGTCTCCCCGAACTCTTTTCGCAAAGACTGGAAGAGCGCGGCGCTGCTGCGCGGCCAGGCGGTGCATAATTACACCATCGGCACCACCAAATACACCTATGATGCCACCTCGGATAAGGCGCTCTCCACGACCCACATCGACTATCAGTACGATGATTTAAACCTGCTGGCGGTGCACCACGCGCTGCTGCAAACGGGTGTTGCACCCTGTGACGTGGAGGTCATTGTGACGCTGCCGATCACCCAGTATTACAACCCGGACGACTGCCAGCGTAACGAGGAGCGAATTGAGGCGAAGCGCAAAAACCTGATGCGCGACATTACGCTGAACAAAGGCGAACTGTTCCGCATTGTCGATGTGCAGGTGATGCCGGAAAGCCTTCCGGCCGCGCTTTCACACCTGCTTAATTCCAGCGTGAATGAATTTACCAGGTCGCTGGTGATTGACTGCGGCGGCACCACGCTGGATATGGGTGTGATTGTTGGCGAGTTTGACGATGTGTCCGCTATTTATGGCAATAACGAAATCGGCGTGGCGATGGTGACGGATGCGACCCGTAAGCTGCTGGCCGCTGCGGACAGTGATTCCAGCTATCTGGTGGCAAACGAGCTGATCAAGCGTCGTCACGATCTGGATTTTGTGAAAAGCGTTATTAACGATGAATCCCGCATTGACGAGATCCTTGAGAAGATTGCCATCAAGATCCAGGAGCTGGGTGACCAGGTGGCCTACGAAGCAAAGAAATTCACCAAGAACCCGAACCGCGTCTATCTGGTCGGCGGCGGTGCGCACCTGATTGAAGGCGCGATCCGCGAGGTCTACGCGACGCTGGGTGACCGCGTTGTCAGTATTGATAACCCACAGAGCGCACTCTCCCGCGAAATTTGCCTTTACCACTCCGAGGCCGGCGCGCAGAGCGTAGAAGAACCTCTGATGGCAGAGGTGGGTGAGGATGCGTAAGGGGCAGATTCGCCGCGTCAATCTGTCACTTCATCTGGCCCCGGAGCAGTCGCGCGCGGACAGGCGTGCGATGCAGCAGCTTCAGCAGTGGCACCAGTCGGTCAATCAGTCAGGCAGCATTGATGATTCGAATATGGAAATCCGTGCTTTTCATCGCGACGTTTATCTGGCGGGACTGCAGCTATTTTTGATGGACCCTGCGCTTTGCCACCATGTGGCGGAGTCGCTGGGGCGTGAAAACCTGACGGTTGAAACCTTGCTGAGTGAACTTCAGCCCGGGTTGAAGCCTGATGAGCCTTCAGCCCCACTGGCGGAGCTACAGAAAATACGCGACGAAGTGGCTGCGCTCAGGCCGCTGATGGAACAGCATCAGCTCGCGCTGCAGCAGCTGCGGATGGCGGCGAAAAACGTCAGCACGCCAGCGCCCGAACGCGATAATGTTGAAGTGAGTAAGGTCGATGCACCGGTAGAAAAAATGCAAAAAATTCGACAGAAAGGGATTTTCTAAGGCGGTATTTTGCCCGGTTGCGCTTTGCTAACCGGGCAAGTAATACATCAGACGCTATCAGGTAATGACCATCGGCCAGTCAGGCGGGGTATGGCTCATCGCTTCCACCATCACCACTTTGACGTTTTCCCAAATAGTTGCGATATCCAGCAGGGTAATCCCCAGCAGGCCAGTCGCGAACCAGCAGGCCGCGCCAACGCCCAGCAGGGTGCTGATCACTGCCAGACCTGCGTAGTCAGATTTACGAAACTGAATGTTCAGCGTGCTGGCTAAAAACATCAAAACTGCGCTGAACAGTGGCCAGCGCAGGAGAACCATGCTGGTAGTAATGGTTGCCATAAAACCCATCCTCGACAAAACAGACGTACTGGAATGAAACGATGTTTCTTGTTACAGGGAATGTGTGAACTATATCACATTCGCTGTTTTATTCGCCAGTGCCGGTGTGATGAAAAATGGGGATTTATTGCTGCGGAAAATATATCGTCACAGTCAGGGTTTGCCTTTTGTCTCACACTTCATAATGAATTCATCAGGATAGCAAAACCTCTGCAATACAACTTAAGTTGTATAACGTTTACAGCATTAAACCTATGGATTATGCTTGATTGGACAAATAAGTGTACCCGCTGAAATAATTCAGATATATGAATAGTCTGGTTTTTTTATTATTTTGTATTCTTTTTTTTACACTCAGCATGTTAATAGAACACCTTGTTTTTTATTAATCTGATTTATGTTTTGCGGTTGCGATATTAATTAATGACCTGCGAAAAAACGATGAAAGAAAAAAGACGCGAGATTGTTAATGACAGTATGCAGGCGTTGCACGCGCTGGCGAAGCTAATGCCTGGACTCAACGCGCAGTGTTCGCTGACGGAAATGCTGGGGACCATCAACAAGGCATTGGGCTCAACGCTTGCCTGGGTGAGCGTTGATAACAACGGGCAACAGCGCGTGGTCTGCGCAGGTGACGTCACCTGCCATTCGTTCAACGTCGCTGATTTTCTGGCAAGTACCCTGCTGCAGCGGCATCATCGCGCCTGGCGCGTGGTCTACTGGAAAGAGAACATTGGTCAGGCGATTTTTCCCTCTCAACATCCCGGATATTCGCTGCTGCAAAGCGGGGTGCTGTGTAAACTCTCTACCCATGACTGGCAATGCAGCGGTTATTTCTTCTTAGCCTTTAATGAGAAGCTCACCTCTTTGCCGGTTCTTAAAAATATCGTTGTAATACTGGTCGAAAAATTAAAAGACTATTTCGCAGAGATCCTGGCCCGGGAAAAAACCGCGCAAGAAATGCAGCGGGTCGTTACCCAGTACAAAACCTTATTTGAACGCGCTCCAGTGCTCATGAATGCGTTCGACAGGCACAATCGCTGCGTGTTGTGGAACGCCGAATGTGAAAAAGTGTTTGGCTGGAGCATGGCGGAGATCGCGACCCACGCCGATCCGCTGACGCTGTTTTACCCCGATCCGGAAGAGCGACGACGGGTGCGGGAGTCCGTTCATATCTCACCCCTGAAGGATATGTATGAATGGCACCCGGTGCATAAAGACGGGACGCCGCTGACCATCCTCTGGTCAAACATTCTGTTGCCGGACAACTCGATTCTCAATATTGGCCTGGATATTACGGAGCGTAAAAAAGCCGAACAGCAGCTGGCGGTGAAGGCCACAACTGACGATCTAACCGGCTGTTTTAACCGTTCTGCGATTTTGCAGCGGCTCAAGCTGGCGCTGGCGACAAGCTCGCGGCAGGATGCCAAAAGCCATTTCAGCGTGCTGATGTTCGACCTGGATTACTTTAAGCAGATTAACGATGAGTGGGGCCATCAGGTGGGCGATGCGGCGCTGCTCCACTTTTGCGATCACATCAGGGCGTTAAGCCCGGCAGGATCTGCTCTGGGGCGCGTGGGCGGGGAAGAGTTCTTACTGCTGCTCACCCAGGCCGACGGTGAGGCGGCCATGCGTTTGTCTGCCCGCCTGCGCACCGCGCTTATCACTAAACCGCTGCGGGTGGGTGATAAAACGGTCGTGCTCTCCTTCAGTGCCGGGGTGGTCGAGGTCTGCCAGGGGCAGCGCGATACTTCTGCATTACTGACGCGTGCTGATAAAGCATTATATGACGCCAAACGAACAGGGAGAGGGAAAACGGTCATTGCATCTGATTATTTATAAATCAACGCGGGAACCCCGCGCAGACAATTTCATGCTGATGTTGTACTTTTTTCATGCTGACAAAAGTTTGCTTTAATCAACGATCCGCTGTTGTGTTATCTTAAACCATCCGCACATTCTGGATAATAATTTTCCCTAATAGAAACGGAACGAATACTTTCAGTTTGGCTTACGGGAAAATATTATCGTCATAACGAAATTTAAGATTTTTAATACTAAAAGTCAGTTGCTAACTTCGCATGATTCATGCAACGTAATCACCTGTTTACCAAAGCATCCGGCCTTCATTACTACAGGCGTATAAAATGCAGGGTTATAGGGCGGGAAATGAATCGTAGCGCGCGGCGCAAAATGCTCAGAGTGATAGGGATCATCATGGTAGTTATGCTGCCTGTGATGCTTGCGCTATGGTTTGCCCAGCTAAGAGCCGAGACGGAAACAAGCGCCCAGCTAAGTACATTTGCCGAACTGGCTTTAGACAAAACTGAACTGGTTATTCAACAGGTTGATTTAGCTCGGGATGAAGCTGAAAAATATCAGGGTCAGCTGTGTACACCAGAACATCGTCAATATATGTTGAACGTGGTTCGTGGCCGCCTGTTCGTTGCTGATTTAATTTATGCAGAGGGTCAGAATTTTCTCTGCTCGACCGTTTTTACCCCCGAACATCCTTACGTTATTCCTGCCGCCAATTACAACCGTAAACCCGACGTTGCAATCTATTATTATCGCGATACGCCATTTTTTGCTGGTTATAAAATGATATATATGCAGCGCGGAAATTATGTCGTGGTGGTCAATCCGCTTTCTTACAGCGAAGTGATGTCTGCCGATCATTCCCTGTCATGGGGGGTGTATGACACGGTAACCAATGCTTTCTTTTCCGTTAGCCAGAAAGCCAATATTTCATTATTAAATTCGCAGATTCAACATAAGGAATCGGCCTTTCAAAAGGATGACCGTTTTTACACGATAGTAAAATCGGATAAACGTCCTATTGCCGCGATTGTTTCTACATCGACTCAGCGTTTTTATGAATCGCTCTATCACCAGGCCACGCTGACGTTACCGCTGGGGATGATTTGCAGCGTCATTATTTTACTGGTGTGGTCACGCACGCATCGTGAGCTCAACTCGCCCGGTCGTCTGCTGCACCGGGCGCTAAACACGCGCCAGCTTCGGGTCCATTATCAGCCCATTATTGATATCAAAAATAACCAGTGCGTGGGGGCGGAAGCGTTATTACGCTGGCCCGGTTTTAACGGTCAGGTAATGAGCCCTGCGGAATTTATACCGCTGGCTGAAAAAGAGGGGATGATCGAGCGCATTACGGATTACGTGGTTGAAGAGGTGTTCAGCGATCTGGGCCATTTCCTGGCTGCCCATCCGCAGCTCTATATTTCGATAAACCTGTCGGCGTCAGATTTCCACTCGTCGCGCCTGATCGCCATGATTTCCGACAAGGCCCGCTTTTACGCCGTGCGCGCGCAGCAGATCAAAATCGAAGTGACCGAACGCGGGTTTATCGACGTTCCTAAAACCACGCCGGTGATTCAGGCATTCCGCCAGGCGGGCTATGAGGTAGCGATCGATGATTTCGGAACCGGTTACTCGAACCTGCATAACCTCTATTCCCTGAACGTTGATATCCTTAAAATCGATAAATCGTTTGTGGATACCTTAACCACCAACAGCACCAGCCATCTGATTGCCGAACACATTATCGAGATGGCGCAAAGCCTGCGCCTGAAAACCATCGCCGAGGGCGTGGAGACGGCAGAGCAGGTGAGCTGGCTGTTAAAGCGTGGCGTGCAGTACTGTCAGGGATGGCACTTCGCGAAAGCCATGCCGCCGCAGGAGTTTATGGCCTGGCAGCAGCAGCCCTTGCACTAAACGCATCAGTTCAGCTGGTGGCGATAATCGCTTGGCGTGCGATCGAACTCGCGGCGAAATACGCGGGAGAAGGTTTGTTGCGACACGTAGCCAAGATCCATCGCGATATCAAAAATGGGCCGCTGCGTAGAACGTAGCGCCTGCGCCGCCAGCAGTAACCTGCGCTGGCGGATGTACTCACCCAGCGTCTGATGCATGACGGTGCGGAACATCCTCTGTAAATACCATTTCGAATAGCCCGACTTTTTAGCGACCACATCAATGTTCAACGGTTGGTCGATATGTTCATCAATCCATTCAATAAGTGTCTGAATAATTTGCTGATGCGACATAAGGTTGCCTCTCTGGAGATACATCTATCTCTGTTGATTCGTCGTTTTCTCTGCGGGGGAGTATAATTCCTCAAGTTAACTTGAGGTAAAGAGGTTTTATGGAAAAGAGATTGCCGCGAATAAAAGCGCTCTTAACCCCCGGTGAAGTGGCAAAGCGCAGCGGCGTTGCGGTGTCTGCGCTCCACTTCTATGAAAGCAAAGGGTTAATTAAAAGTATCCGTAACGGCGGAAACCAGCGGCGCTATACCCGCGACGTGCTTCGCTACGTCGCGATCATTAAAATTGCGCAACGCATTGGGATCCCCCTGGCCACCATCGGCGATGCCTTCGGCGTATTACCGGACGGTCATACGCTGAGCGCGAAGGAGTGGAAGCACCTTTCGTCCCAGTGGCGGGAGGAGCTGGACCGGCGTATCCATACCCTTGTTGCACTGCGCGATGAGCTGGACGGCTGCATTGGGTGCGGGTGTTTGTCGCGCAGCGATTGTCCGTTGCGAAACCCCGGCGACACGTTGGGTACGCAGGGGACGGGGGCGCGATTGCTGGAGGAGGATTGAGTCTGTGCGGCCGGTTTGCCGGGTGGCGGCTGCGCCTTACCCGGCCTACAAAACCGAGAACGTAGGCCGGGTAAGCGAAGCGTCACCCGGCAAAAAGCAGAGTAAAAAACTAAAGCGCCACACGAGGGCGCTTTAGTTTATTCCCGGTCTTTGTCTTTCTCTCTATCCCGCTGGCTCACGGGAGGGTTTCCCCCGACATCAGCACGCCTCATGTCGAGCAAGTTGAGGAGGTTCCGGTTTGTGCTGACACTTTAATTTTATGCAAAGCCTTGCTTTTCGCCAGCGCGGGCGGTGATTTTTTCGCCAAAAAATTTTCGCGATGTTGTTCGATTTTCTATAGTTAACAGGTATGAATCACAGGAGAAAATCATGCTAACGGTCCACCATCTAAACCAGTCGCGTTCACATCGTGTGATTTGGGCACTGGAAGAGCTTTCCCTTCCCTACGAGATCGTTCGCTACCAGCGCGAAAAAACCATGCTGGCTCCTGAGTCCCTCAAACGGGTCCATCCTCTGGGTAAATCACCGGTCGTTGAAGATAACGGGCTGATCCTCGCCGAGTCCGGCGCTATTCTGGAGTACCTTCAGGAAACCTATGACGCCGAATCCCGGCTTAAGCCGTTAGATCCCGCGCATAAAGTCCAGTACCGCTTCTGGCTGCATTACGCCGAAGGTTCGCTGATGCCGCTGCTGCTCATGAAGCTGGTCTTCAACAGCCTGGGTAAGCCACCCGTGCCGTTTGGCATGAGGACGCTGGGGAAGGCGCTGGGGCAGGGGGTGCAAAAAGCATATCTCAACCGCCAGCTGGAAACGCATGCGCGCTTTATTGAATCGCATCTTGCTGAAAACAGCTGGTTTGCGGGCGAAGCGCTCAGCATGGCCGATATCCAGATGAGTTTCCCGATCTTTGCTCTGCTGGCGCGCGGCGGGATTGAAAACCTGCCGCATACCCAGGCGTGGAAGAAAAGGGTCGAGGATCGTCCCTGCTGGCAGAGAACCCTCGAGCAGGGCGGTCCGCTCAGTATCCCAGGCGAAGGGTAAAATGTTACTAAATTGCGCACGGACGATAACGTTTGCGCATCCTCTGCTTATTTCTTCATCGCTATAAGGGAATTTTAGCGAAAAACGAGAAAGTTCAGTTGAAAAGGGCGGGTATTAGGCTAGATAATCGTTTGCCTTAAATTGACCACCCGTTTGTAAGCGCGGAGCTAAACGTTTGCTTTTTTTGTGACGCCCCTTTCGTCGCAAACGTAGCACAAGGATTTGACGTTTTGCTGGCAGTGGAGTCTCCACCACGCTTACGGACTTTCTATAAAAACTCTCAGGGGATGTTTTCTATGTCTACGCCATCTGCGCGTACCGGCGGTTCACTTGACGCCATGTTTAAAATTTCGGCTCGCGGCAGCACCGTGCGTCAGGAAGTCGTTGCCGGTCTGACAACGTTTCTGGCGATGGTTTATTCCGTCATCGTGGTCCCGGGGATGCTGGGCAAAGCGGGCTTCCCGCCTGCCGCCGTCTTTGTTGCCACCTGCCTGGTGGCCGGTGTGGGCTCCATCGTGATGGGCCTGTGGGCCAACCTGCCGCTGGCGATTGGCTGCGCCATCTCTCTGACTGCGTTTACCGCATTCAGCCTGGTACTGGGCCAACACATCAGCGTGCCGGTTGCGCTGGGCGCCGTGTTCCTGATGGGTGTACTGTTTACCATTATTTCTGCCACCGGCATCCGTAGCTGGATTTTGCGCAACCTGCCGCAGGGCGTGGCGCACGGTACGGGCATCGGTATCGGTCTGTTCCTGCTGCTGATTGCCGCGAACGGCGTTGGCCTGGTGGTTAAAAACCCGCTGGACGGCCTGCCGGTGGCGCTGGGTCATTTCGCCAGCTTCCCGGTGATCATGTCCCTGATCGGCCTGGCGGTGATTATCGGCCTGGAAAAACTGAAGGTGCCGGGCGGCATTTTGCTGACCATTATCGGCGTTTCTATTGTTGGCCTGATCTTCGACCCGACCGTGCACTTCTCCGGTATCTTCGCCATGCCGTCGCTGAGCGATGACCAGGGCAATTCGCTGATTGGCAGCCTGGACATTGTGGGCGCGCTGAACCCGGTGATCCTGCCGAGCGTGCTGGCGCTGGTGATGACCGCCGTGTTTGACGCCACCGGTACTATCCGCGCGGTAGCCGGCCAGGCGAACCTGCTGGATAAAGACGGCCAGATTATCGACGGCGGCAAAGCGCTGACCACCGACTCCCTGAGCAGCGTCTTCTCTGGCCTGGTGGGGGCGGCTCCGGCAGCTGTGTATATTGAGTCCGCAGCGGGCACCGCGGCAGGCGGAAAAACCGGCCTGACGGCGATCACCGTCGGCGTGCTGTTCCTGCTGATCCTGTTCCTCTCTCCGCTTTCCTACCTGGTACCGGCTTACGCGACCGCGCCAGCGCTGATGTACGTCGGCCTGCTGATGCTGAGCAACGTGGCGAAAATCGACTTTGCTGACTTCGTGGACGCCATGTCTGGCCTGATCACGGCGGTATTTATCGTGCTGACCTGTAACATCGTTACCGGCATCATGATTGGTTTCGCATCGCTGGTGATTGGTCGCCTGGTTTCCGGTGAATGGCGCAGGCTGAACATCGGCACCGTCGTTATCGCTATCGCGCTGGTGGCGTTCTACGCGGGCGGCTGGGCAATCTAAGTTGTCCTTTTATGCGAAAACGGGTGGCTCAGGCCGCCCGTTTTTATTTTCGGAACACACGTCGTTGCCATTTGCGTTACTCTGGAGAAGATAGAATAAGAGGCACGACGCCTTAGGTTTGGCTTTTAAGCAACACAGCAAACAGGGAACGCATGGAAATCTTCTTCACAATACTCATCATGACCCTTGTGGTCTCGCTATCCGGGGTAGTCACACGCGTACTGCCCTTCCAACTGCCTTTGCCGCTCATGCAAATTGCCATTGGCGCGCTGCTGGCGTGGCCAACGTTTGGCCTGCACGTGGAGTTCGACCCGGAACTGTTCCTCGTGCTCTTTATCCCACCGCTGCTGTTTGCCGACGGCTGGAAAACGCCCACGCGCGAGTTCCTTGAGCACGGGCGAGAGATCTTCGGCCTGGCGCTGGCGCTGGTGGTAGTAACGGTGGTCGGGATTGGTTTCCTGATCTACTGGGCGGTGCCGGGTATTCCGTTAATTCCTGCCTTTGCGCTGGCGGCCGTGCTGTCGCCAACCGATGCCGTGGCGCTTTCCGGCATTGTGGGTGAAGGCCGTATTCCAAAGAAAATCATGGGCATTTTGCAGGGCGAGGCGCTAATGAACGACGCCTCTGGCCTGGTCGCCCTGAAGTTTGCCGTGGCGGTTGCCATGGGAACGATGGTGTTCACCGTGGGCGGCGCGACCGTTGAATTCTTCAAGGTGGCGATTGGCGGTATTCTGGCGGGCTTTGTGGTGAGCTGGCTGTACGGCCGCTCGCTGGGCTTCCTCAGCCGCTGGGGCGGGGACGAGCCGGCAACGCAGATCGTTCTGCTGTTCCTGCTGCCGTTTGCCTCTTACCTGATTGCTGAACATATTGGCGTATCGGGCATTCTGGCGGCGGTTGCTGCGGGGATGACCATCACCCGCGCTGGCGTGATGCGCCGTGCGCCGCTGGCGATGCGCCTGCGTGCCAACAGCACCTGGGCGATGCTCGAGTTCGTGTTTAACGGCATGGTATTCCTGCTGTTGGGCCTGCAGCTGCCTGGCATTCTGGAGTCCTCGCTGGTGGCGGCAGAAGCTGACCCGAACGTTGAAACCTGGATGCTGTTCACCGACATCGTGCTGATCTACGTGGCGCTGATGCTGGTGCGTTTCGGCTGGCTGTGGACGATGAAGAAATTCAGCGTGCGCTTCCTGACGAAAAAGCCGATGGAGTTCGGTTCGTGGACCACGCGCGAACTGCTGATTGCCTCCTTTGCGGGCGTACGCGGGGCGATCACCCTTGCCGGTGTGCTCTCTATTCCACTGCTGCTGCCTACCGGGGATGTCTTCCCGGCGCGCTACGAGCTGGTCTTCCTGGCGGCTGGCGTCATTTTGTTCTCGCTGTTTGTCGGCGTGATTATGCTGCCGATTTTGCTCCAGCACATTGAGGTGGGCGACCACACCCAGCAGCACAAAGAGGAGCGAATTGCCCGCGCCGCGACCGCTGAAGTGGCGATTGTGGCTATCCAGAAAATGGAGGAGCGTCTTGCCGCTGACGCCGAAGAGAACATCGACAATCAGCTGCTGACGGAGGTCAGCTCTCGCGTGATTGGTAACCTGCGTCGTCGTGCTGACGGGCGTAACGATGCGGAAAGCTCGATGCAGGCGGAGAACCTGGAGCGCCGGTTCCGACTGGCGGCGCTGCGCTCAGAGCGTGCTGAACTGTATCACCTGCGCGCTACGCGCCAGATCAGCAACGAGACGCTGCAAAAGCTGCTGCACGATCTGGACCTGCTGGAAGCGCTGTTGATAGAGAACCAGTAGCGCTGGTTTTGCCCCTCACCCTAACCCTCTCCCCTTAGGGGAGAGGGAACCGATCGAGCCCCTCGCCCCTATGGGGAGAGGGGTTGGGGTGAGGGCCCCCAAAACCCCTCACAACATTGCAGCCACGCCTGCGCGCTGTGCGACAAATATACCCCTTCACGCCAGATCATCCCCAGCTGCCAGTACAAATCGCTTTCCAGCGGGATCCAGCGCAGCGTGTTTTTATCCAGACGCTCGCAAATCGGCTGCGGCAGAATAGCTATCCCCACGCCGGCCTGCACCATGGCGGCCAGGAAATCCCACTGGCCGCTGCGCACCGCGATGCGGGGCTTTACGCTGTGCTGGTTAAACAGCGCCATCAGCTGGCGGCTGAGGGCAAAATCTTCGTTGTAGATCAGCAGAGGATGCTCGCCGAGCTGCTCGGGCCTTACGGCGTCGACTTTAAGCCACTCGCCGGAGCGGGGAACCAGCACGCACAGCGGATGGCTAAAGAGCGGCAGCGTTGCCAGCCCGCTCTCTTCCTCTACCGGAAGCGCCGTCATCGCGACATCCAGCTCGCCGTTGGTGACCGCCTGCTGAACGGTCAGGCCGCCAAACTCGGATATTTTCAGCTCGACGCCGGGGTAGCGCTGGCGAAACAGGCTAATGGGCCCGGCCATCATCATGCCCACCATCGGCGGGATGCCGAGGCGCAGCACGCCTTTCGTCAGATGGTTGATATCATCAAGCTCTGCTTCCAGCTGGCGGAACTCCGCCAGGATCGCCAGCCCGCGTTCAAACACCACGCGGCCTGTATCGGTCATCAACAGCTTGCGCCCGTCGCGGATAAGCAGGGTGCAGTTCAGTTCATCTTCGAGGTTTTTCAGCATCTTGCTGATGGTAGGTTGGGTAACAAACAACTTCTCCGCTGCGCGGGTAAAACTTTGCTGACGAACCACTTCGACAAAATAGCGCAGCGTTCTTATGTCCATGATTATTCCTCGGAACTATACCTTCGATGATTTTAATTCATTTCAGTCGATTACGTGCGGTCTCTATACTGGCGCCTCGTCTCATTTTTGAGGAAATCACCCATGGCCGTGGCGTTAAGTCGCTTTACGCCTGCCGTTGTGCAACGACTCCAGGTACCGGTTCAGGTACTGCTCTATGCGGGACTCTTTGTTTTCGCGGAATATCTTGTCAACTGGCTGCATCTGCCATTGCCTGCCAACCTGGTGGGGATGGTGCTGATGCTGACGCTCATTCTGTGTCGCGTTATTCCCCTTCGCTGGGTACGCGCCGGGGCGCGCTGGCTGCTGGCGGAGATGCTGCTGTTCTTTGTGCCCGCCGTGGTGGCGGTGGTGAACTATGCGCAGCTGCTGATGGTCGACGGCTGGCGCATCTTTGCCGTTATTGCCCTCAGTACGCTGATGGTGCTGGGAACGACCGCCTGGGTGGTGGATAAAGTGTATCGGTATGAAATCAGCAGGCACAAGCATGACTAACTTTCAGATTAGCGTGATGTGCCTGGCGGCGACGCTGGTTATCTACTTTGCCAACAAGCGGCTGTACCGCCGCTTTCACGCCCTGCCGCTGATGCCGCTGGTGTTCACGCCGATCCTGCTGGTGCTGATGCTGATTTTCGGGCATATCTCGTGGCAGAACTATATTGGTGAATCCCACTGGCTGCTGTGGCTGCTCGGCCCGGCGACCATCGCCTTTGCCGTGCCCGTTTATGACAACCTCGCCGTTATCAAACGCCACTGGATGTCGCTCAGCGCGGGCGTCATCACCGCGACGGTGGTGGCGGTATGCAGCTCCGTCTGGCTCGCGCGGCTGTTTACCCTCTCTGATGAAATTCAGCGCAGCCTGGCCGTGCGCTCGGTGACTACGCCGTTTGCGCTGGCGGCAGCCAAGCCGCTCGGCGGACAGCCGGATCTGGTGGCGCTGTTTGTTGTCGTAACGGGCGTGTTCGGCATGGCGGTCGGCGATATGCTGTTTTTACGCCTCTCCATCCGTGAAGGTATGGCGAAAGGGGCAGGGTTTGGCGCGGCGTCGCACGGTGCGGGCACGGCGCGTTCGTATGAACTCGGCCAGCAGGAGGGCGTTGTCGCGAGCCTGGTGATGATGCTCTCAGGCGTAGTGATGGTGCTGATTGCGCCGCTCGTGGCGCGGGTGATGTTTTAAGCTCCCCGACCGGATGGCCGGGGAGAAGGACTTAGTGCGCGCGGCCCTGTTCAACGCCCAGGCCGGTTTGTGAACGGATAAACTGGGCGCGGAATTTCTCACGCTCCAGGTTACCCTCCGGCGAGTTGTCGGTGGCCGAGAAGAACCAAATCCCAATAAACGCCACGGCAATGGAGAACAGCGCCGGGTATTCGTACGGGAAGATGGCCTTTTCGTGACCGAGGATCTGCACCCAAATTGTCGGGCCAAGGATCATCAGAACCACCGCCGTCAGCAGCCCCAGCCAGCCGCCAATCATCGCCCCACGGGTAGTCAATTTTGACCAGTACATGGAGAGCAGGATGATGGGGAAGTTGCAGCTTGCCGCAATCGAGAAGGCCAGCCCCACCATAAAGGCGATGTTCTGCTTCTCAAACAGGATCCCCAGCAGGATTGCCACCACGCCCAGTATCAGCACCGTGATTTTAGAGACCTTCAGCTCGTCGCGCTCGCTTGCGCCTTTGCGGAACACGTTGGCGTAGAGATCGTGCGATACCGCTGAAGCACCGGCCAGCGTCAGGCCCGCAACCACCGCGAGGATGGTGGCGAAGGCCACGGCCGAGATGAAGCCAAGGAACAGATTGCCGCCCACCGCGTCAGCCAGATGCACCGCCGCCATGTTGTTGCCGCCAATCAGCGCGCCCGCCGCATCTTTAAACGCCGGATTTGCACCCACCAGCATGATGGCGCCAAAGCCGATGATAAAGGTCAGGATGTAGAAATACCCCATGAAGCCGGTGGCGTAGAAAACGCTTTTCCGCGCTTCACGCGCATCGCTGACGGTGAAGAAACGCATCAGGATGTGCGGCAAACCTGCGGTACCAAACATCAGCCCCAGACCGAGCGAGAGTGCGGATATCGGGTCTTTCACCAGCCCGCCAGGGCTCATGATGGCTTCCCCTTTCGGATGCACCGCCATCGCTTCGGTGAACAGGTTATTGAAGCTGAAGCCAACGTGCTTCATCACCATAAAGGCCATAAAGCTTGCGCCGAACAGCAGCAGGACGGCTTTGATGATCTGCACCCAGGTCGTCGCCAGCATGCCGCCGAACAGGACGTACATCACCATCAATACGCCGACCAGCACCACCGCAACGTGGTAGTTCAGGCCGAACAGCAGTTCGATAAGCTTGCCCGCGCCCACCATCTGGGCGATCAAATACAACGCCACGACCACCAGAGAACCGCAGGCGGAGAGCATGCGGATGGGGCCTTGCTTCAGGCGATAGGAGGCGACGTCGGCAAAGGTAAAGCGCCCCAGGTTACGCAGGCGCTCGGCGATCAGGAACAGAATGATCGGCCAGCCGACGAGGAAGCCGAGAGAGTAAATCAGGCCGTCGTAGCCGGAGGTGTACACCAGCGCGGAAATCCCGAGGAAGGAGGCGGCAGACATAAAGTCGCCCGCAATCGCCAGCCCGTTCTGGAACCCGGTAATGTTGCCGCCAGCGGTGTAATAATCATTACGCGAGCGCACGCGCTTCGACGCCCAGTAGGTGATATACAGCGTCAGCAGGACGAAAATCAGGAACATGATGATCGCCTGCCAGTTGGTTGGCTGGCGCTGTACCTCGCCGGTAATGGCATCTGCCGCGTTGGCGGCAAACGGAAGGGCGGCGGCCAGCGCCGTCAGGACTCGCTTCATGATGCTTTTACCTCACGCAGGACTTCTTTATTAAGACGATCGAATTCGCCGTTCGCGCGCCAGACGTACACGCCGGTCAGGACAAATGAAATGACAATCACGCCGATGCCAATGGGAATACCGCGCGTGACGCTGGTACCCGCGTGCAGCGGTGTACCGAGCCAGTGCGGGGCAAAGGCGATGAGCATAATAAAGCCGACGTAGATGATCAGCATGATGATGGAAAGGATGAAGGCAAACCGTTGCCGTTTTTCGACGAGCTCCCTGTAGTGCGCACTATTCTCTATCTGCTGACAAATATCGTTATTCATCACAGAGTCTCCAAAGGTAAGGTTGGTTTGTTTTTATCCCCTCTCCCCTATGGGGAGAGGGTTAGGGTGAGGGGAGGAAGGTGCGGTCTGATGCCCTCACCCCGGCCCTCTCCCACGGGGAGAGGGAGAAAACGCTAGGAAGGCATCGCGATGGCCTGCTTCTCTTCGAGCAGTTTGTCCACCACGCCAGGATCGGCGAGCGTTGAGGTATCGCCGAGGTTGCTGGTATCACCCGCGGCGATTTTGCGCAGAATGCGGCGCATAATTTTGCCGGAACGGGTTTTCGGCAGCGAGTCGGTCCAGTGCAGCACGTCCGGCGTAGCAAGCGGGCCAATCTCTTTACGCACCCAGTTGCGCACCTCGGCGTACAGCTCTGGCGACGGCTCTTCACCGTGGTTCAGGGTGACGTAGGCGTAAATCGCCTGGCCTTTGATGTTGTGAGGAATGCCCACAACGGCGGCTTCGGCAATCTTCGGATGCGATACCAGCGCGGATTCAATCTCTGCCGTACCCAGACGGTGGCCGGAGACGTTGAGCACGTCGTCCACGCGTCCGGTGATCCAGTAATAACCGTCTTCGTCACGGCGCGCGCCGTCGCCGCTGAAATACATGTTTTTGAAGGTCGAGAAGTAGGTCTGCTCGAAGCGCTCGTGGTCGCCGAACAGGGTACGCGCCTGGCCCGGCCAGGAATCGACGATCACCAGGTTGCCCTCGGTAGCGCCTTCCTGCGGATTGCCTTCGTTATCCACCAGCGCAGGCTGCACGCCGAAGAACGGGCGCGTTGCGGAGCCCGCTTTCAGCTTTGTGGCACCCGGCATTGGGGTGATCATGAAGCCGCCGGTTTCGGTCTGCCACCAGGTGTCCATCACCGGGCATTTCTCGTTGCCGATTTTCTTCCAGTACCATTCCCAGGCTTCCGGGTTGATGGGCTCGCCCACGGAGCCGAGGATGCGCAGGGAAGAGCGGTCAGTCGCTTCAATCGCTTTGTCACCTTCCGCCATCAGGGCGCGGATGGCCGTTGGCGCGGTGTAGAGAATATTGACCTTATGTTTATCGACCACCTGACACATGCGTGCCGGGGTTGGCCAGTTGGGTACGCCTTCAAACATCAGCGTCGTTGCGCCGCACGCCAGCGGGCCGTACAGCAGGTAGCTGTGGCCGGTGACCCAGCCTACGTCGGCGGTACACCAGTAGATGTCGCCGGGATGGTAGTCGAAGACGTATTTAAAGGTGGTGGCCGCATAAACCAGATAGCCGCCGGTGGTGTGCAGCACCCCTTTCGGCTTGCCGGTGGAGCCGGAGGTATAAAGGATAAACAGCGGATCTTCCGCGTTCATCTCTTCCGGTTCGTGCTGGTCGCTCGCGTGCTCGATCAGGTCGCTCCACCACAGGTCACGGCCCTCGTTCCAGTCGATCTTGCCGCCGGTACGCTTGAGCACGATGACGTTGGTGATGGTTTTCACGTTCGGGTTTTTCAGCGCTTCATCGACGTTTTTCTTCAGCGGAATGCCGCGCCCGGCGCGCACGCCTTCATCAGCGGTGATCACCAGCTTCGAGTTGGAGTCGACAATACGCCCGGCAACGGCTTCGGGCGAGAAGCCGCCAAAGATAACGGAGTGGATCGCGCCGATGCGTGCGCAGGCCAGCATGGCGACCGCCGCTTCCGGCACCATTGGCATATAGATAGCGACCACGTCGCCTTTTTTAATGCCCTGTTCCAGCAGCACATTCGAGAAACGGCACACGTCGCGGTGCAGCTCGTTATAGGTAATATGTTTGCTCTGAGAGGCATCGTCGCCTTCCCAGATAATGGCCGTTTCGTTGCCGCGCTCGGCAAGGTGGCGGTCCAGGCAGTTCGCCGCCAGGTTCAGGGTGCCGTCTTCATACCATTTAATGGAGACGTTGCCCGGCGCAAAGGAGGTGTTCTTCACCTTCTGATACGGTGTGATCCAGTCAAGGATATGGCCCTGTTCGCCCCAGAAGATATCAGGGCTGGAGACGGATTGCTGATACTTCTCGTGGTACTGCTCCGGGTTTATCAGGCAACGGTCCGCAATGTTTGCGGGAATGTCGTGTTTGTGGATTTGGCTCATGGCTTTTTTTCTCCTTGTAAGATGTTAATAATATGTCGCAAAAACGTTAATAGTAGGGGCTTTACAAGCTTTGTTTAGTATTTGGGCGGCAGATCACGCATTGTTTGAATAGATTGAAAAATGAGCGAATGAAACTTTGAAGGGAAATAATTTAGATACAGGATTATTCACAAATGATTGGAAAAAAGCGTTTTTATAACAAAAGGTTATTTATAAGAATTATTACAAATTAACGTCATAGACCCTTTTTTCAGTGAAATGCCTCGTTCTTTAAGGCTTGCACAGCATGCCGTGCAAATGATACTCATACGCCGCGTTAAAAAACTCCATAAACCAACGCAACACAATTCATACCCTTTCAGTATGTCCCCATATTCATGCAGTTTGCGTGAATAAGGTGCTTCATTGAGGAAGTCAGTTTCTATGAAAAACGTTAAAGTCAGCCTCGCCTGGCAAATCTTAATTGCCCTTGTACTGGGTATCTTGCTGGGCAGTTACCTCCACTATCATAGCGACAGCCGCGAATGGCTGATTGCGAACCTGCTCTCTCCGGCAGGCGATATTTTTATTCATCTGATCAAGATGATTGTGGTACCGATTGTTATCTCAACGCTGGTGGTTGGCATTGCGGGCGTCGGTGATGCGAAGCAGTTAGGTCGTATCGGGGCGAAGACCATCATCTATTTCGAAGTGATCACTACAATTGCCATCATTCTCGGTATCACCCTGGCGAACGTCTTCCAGCCAGGCTCCGGGATTGATATGTCGCAGCTGGCGACGGTGGATATTTCGAAATATCAAAGCACAACCGCCGATGTGCAGAGCCATGCGCATGGCCTGATGGGAACTATCCTGTCGCTGGTGCCAACCAACATTGTGGCGTCCATGGCAAAAGGCGAGATGCTGCCAATCATCTTCTTCTCGGTGCTGTTTGGTCTGGGGCTTTCTTCCCTGCCGGCGACGCACCGTGAACCGCTGGTGACCGTGTTCCGCTCTATCTCTGAAACCATGTTTAAAGTGACCCACATGGTGATGCGCTATGCGCCGGTCGGTGTGTTCGCGCTGATCGCGGTGACCGTCGCCAACTTCGGATTTGCCTCCCTGTGGCCGCTGGCGAAGCTGGTGATTCTGGTGCACTTTGCGATCCTGTTCTTCGCGCTGGTGGTGCTGGGCATTGTGGCGCGCCTGTGCGGCCTGAGCATCTGGATCCTGATCCGCATCCTGAAGGATGAGCTGATTCTGGCGTACTCCACGGCAAGCTCTGAAAGCGTGCTGCCGCGCATCATTGAAAAGATGGAAGCCTACGGTGCGCCGGCATCGATCACCAGCTTCGTGGTGCCAACCGGATACTCCTTTAACCTCGATGGCTCGACGCTGTATCAGAGTATTGCGGCGATCTTTATTGCGCAGCTGTACGGGATTGACCTGTCACTGTGGCAGGAAATCGTGCTGGTGCTGACCCTGATGGTGACCTCAAAAGGCATCGCGGGCGTGCCGGGCGTCTCCTTCGTGGTGCTGCTGGCGACGCTGGGCAGCGTCGGTATTCCGCTGGAAGGCCTGGCGTTTATCGCCGGTGTCGACCGTATCCTCGACATGGCGCGTACTGCGCTGAACGTGGTGGGGAATGCCCTGGCGGTGCTGGTTATCGCCAAGTGGGAACACAAATTCGACCGCAAAAAAGCGCTGGCGTATGAACGCGAGGTGCTGGGTCGTTTTGATAAGACGGCTGACCAGTAACATCCTAAGCCCGGTGGCGCTGCGCTTACCGGGCCTACGGGTTTTGTAGGCCGGGTAAGGCGAAGCCGCCACCCGGCACTTTATTCCCCGCTCAATGCATCAAACTCTTCACACCCCGTATCAAACCCTTCAGTACAGCTCAGGTTTAACCAGTACAGCGCTTTCTGTTTATTCGGTGTGATAAAGCCTTTCTCACCCTGCTGGAACAGCATACCCGCCCAGTATTCCGCGTAGCCCGTACGCGACAGTGACGAGCTGCGTTTGAACCACGCCGCTGCCTGCGCATCGTCCTGAACGACCTCAACGCCGTTGGCATAAATCAGCCCCAGCAGCATCTGCGCGTCAACTGCGGAGTCGTTATCGATATCCTCCGTGGCCGTTTGCAGCAGTTTAATGGCCTGCGGATAGTCGGTCTTGCCGGCCTGCGCATTCACCAGCACGCGTGCCAGCATGATCGCACCACGTTTGCTGCCCGCGATGGTTGCCTGCTGCGCCAGTGCCTTAGCCTGTACATAATCTCCCTCAGTAAAGAGGATTTGCGAGAGCAACCCCATGGCGTCGACATCGCCACCCTTTGCCGCTTTCTCTGCCCAAAGCGCAGCCTGCTTGCTGTCGCCTGAGCTGAAGTAGGTATCGGCAAGGTAATACTGCGCGCGCGCATCGCCGCTCTCAGCCTGTTCCTTATACTGGCTGCCAATCTCATCGGCACGGGCAAGAGCGGTAAAAAGTAACAACAACAGAAAAATGTGTTTCATGGATTCTTATCATCTGGGTACATGCCGCGCAGTATAATCGCGGCGACAGAAGAAAAAAATGGGTGCATTAAGACCTCAGCATCCTACAAGCCGGGCGGAACCGTCGTTCCGCCCGTAGAGGTTAGCCTGCGTTGCAGGCTAATTTCGCCGCCACCTCCTGATGTTCACTCTTTATTGAAAACTCGCAGAGCCTGCCGCGAGTAATAAAGGTAAAGACCACTATCGTCAGGCAAATAATAAAGACGATGCCTAACGCAGTTTTTAATGGCGTCATGCCTTTTACTCCTTGTGTAAAAAAGAATAAGAGGCTACTCTCAACTTGTTGGGAGTTGAGGAAGAGTAGCCTCGGGTGAATGCAAATTTCCCGGGGCTTTCCACTTTCTGTCCCTCAACAATGCTCAAGACAGAAAGTCTTAAGCACCCGCCGCACATCTTATCCCTCTGAATTAAAATGCAAAGATGTAATTCTTTTTCGCACAAATTACATTATTTCTGCGAGCCGCTTTCCAGAATAATAATTGATATTTTTAATGGGTTAAGCGGAAATAAAAAGGGAGTGAATATATCACTCCCTTTATTCAGCGATCAATTAACGGCTTCAACCCATTGCGCTTTCACGCAGCTGGGCTTTCAGCTTGCTATATTCATCGATCACATACTGTTCAGCCGCGTGTTGGTCGGCAATCGGCTCCACGCGTACGGCACAGTATTTATACTCCGGCGTTTTGGTTATCGGGCTGAGGTTCTCCGTCACCAGCTCGTTACAGGCGCCAATCCACCACTGGTAGGTCATATAGACCGCCCCTTTGTTCGGACGGTCGCTGACCTGGGCACGGGTAATGATCCGGCCCTTACGCGAGTTGACCCACACCAGCGCTTCATCTTCAATGCCAAGACGTTCAGCGTCGGCGGTGTTAATCTGCGCGTAGCCCGGTTCGTCCGCCAGCGCCGCCAGCGCGGCGCAGTTGCCGGTCATCGAGCGACAGGAGTAGTGGCCCACTTCACGCACGGTAGAGAGCACCATCGGATACTCGTCGGTGAGCTTATCGATAGGCGCGACCCAATCACAGGTGAAGAACTGCGCCAGCCCGTTCGGGGTGTCGAACTTCTCTTCAAAGAGGAACGACGTTCCCTGGTCGGATTCAGACTCATCGCGACACGGCCACTGGATGTATCCCAGCTCGCCCATTTTTTCATAGGTTGCCCCATAAAAGTCCGGACACAGATTGCGCAACTCGTCCCAGATCTCCTGGGTGTTGTTGTAGTGCATCGGATAACCCATGCGGGTCGCGATTTCACTGATAATCTGCCAGTCGGTTTTCAGATCCCACTTCGGCTCGACCGCCTTAAAGAAGCGCTGGAAGCCGCGGTCTGCCGCCGTGTAGACGCCTTCATGCTCGCCCCAGGACGTTGACGGTAAAATCACATCCGCCGCCGCCGCGGTTTTGGTCATAAAGATATCCTGGACAATCACCAGCTCCAGATCCTCAAAGCCTTTACGCACTGCGGACAGCTCGGCGTCGGTCTGGAGCGGATCTTCACCCATGATGTAGGCCGCACGCACTTCACCGTGCGCCGCGCGGTGCGGCAGCTCGCTGATGCGATACCCGGTATGTTCCGGCAGGCTCTCCACGCCCCAGGCCTTCGCGAATTTCTCGCGATTTTCCGGGAACTTCACGTACTGATAGCCCGGATAGGTATCCGGCAGCGCGCCCATGTCGCACGCGCCCTGTACGTTATTCTGACCGCGTACCGGGTTCACGCCGACGTGCGCCTTGCCCAGATTGCCCGTCAGCATCGCGAGGCTGGTCAGGGAACGCACGGTTTCCACGCCCTGGTAGAACTGGGTGACGCCCATGCCCCACAGGATGGCCGCGGTTTTCGCAGCGGCGTACATGCGCGCCGCCTGGCGAATTTCCTGCGCGCTCACGCCGGTAATCGTTTCAACCGACTCAGGCGTGTAGCCCTCGACAATTTTCTTATACTCTTCAAACCCTTCCGTACGGGTGGCGACAAACGCCTGGTCGTACAGGTTCTCCTCAATAATGACGTGCCCCATTGCATTCAACAGCGCGATGTTCGAGCCGTTTTTCAATGCAATGTGCATATCCGCAATGCGCGCGGTTTCGATTTTACGCGGGTCGCAGACGATAATTTTCGCCCCGTTGCGTTTCGCGTTAATCACGTGATTGGCGACGATCGGGTGAGAATCCGCCGGGTTATAGCCAAAGATGAACACCAGATCGGTGTTATCTATCTCGTTAATCGCATTACTCATTGCGCCGTTACCGACCGACTGGTGCAGACCTGCAACCGATGGGCCGTGTCAGACGCGAGCGCAGCAGTCGACGTTATTGGTACCAATAACGGCGCGCGCGAATTTTTGCATTACATAGTTAGTTTCGTTACCCGTCCCGCGTGAGGAACCGGTGGTCTGAATCGCATCCGGGCCATACTTGGCCTTGATGGCGCTCAGGCGCGTCGCGACGTAATCGAGCGCCTCGCTCCAGGAGACGGCTTCCAGCTTGCCACCGCGCTCGCGGCGGATCATAGGGCTTTTCAGGCGCGGGGTGAGGATCTGGGTATCGTTAATAAAATCCCAGCCGTAGTAACCCTTCAGGCACAGCGTGCCCTGGTTGGTTTTCCCCTGCGCGGCCTCCGCACGGACGATTTTGCCGTTATCGACCACCAGGTGGATCTTGCAACCTGAGGCACAATAAGGGCAAACCGTGACGACTTTTTTCATCAGTCTGCTCCAGTTAATAAACGCTTTCGCACCCATAATGCAGCTTCTATGCCATGTTTTTAATGTGGGTATATCCAGACTTTACGGCCGATTTGTCGTCAAAACCCTGACGAAAAGCAGGCAATCGTCAGAATTGACGTGTCGAAAGGGCAGCGGATGTGACATGGGTTGAAATTCCGTCACGTAAAAAACAATTAGGCTGGAGCGGGCGGCAGAATGGTTCAGACTTAACATAATTCCCTGACGGAAGCATACGATGAAACCGGCGATTCTGGTGGTTGATGACGATACGGCAGTGTGCGAGCTGCTGCAGGACGTGCTCAACGAGCACGTCTTTACCGTGCTCGTCTGCCATAACGGCCAGGACGCGCTGAGCCTGGTGCACCAGGAGCCGACCATCGCGCTGGTTCTGCTGGACATGATGCTGCCCGATATCAACGGTCTGCAGGTCTTGCTCCAGCTGCAAAAGCAGCGCCCCGAGCTGCCTGTGGTGATGCTTACAGGTCTGGGCAGTGAATCGGACGTCGTGGTTGGGCTGGAGATGGGGGCCGACGATTACATCGGTAAGCCGTTCAACCCGCGCGTGGTGGTGGCCCGCGTGAAAGCGGTACTGCGGCGGACGGGCGTGCTGGCAGCAGAAGCCCCCGCGCCGCGTGCGGCGGGCATTGCCTTCAACGGCTGGACGCTCGACACCACCCGCTGCGAGCTGAGCGATCCGCAGCGAAATATCGTGCCGTTAACGCAGGGCGAGTATGGCTTGCTGCTGGCGCTCACGCAAAATGCCCGCCGGGTGCTGAGCCGCGAGCAGCTGCTTGAGCTGACCCACAGCGAAAGTGCTGAAGTTTTTGACCGCACCATCGACGTGTTGATCATGCGCCTGCGACGAAAAATCGAGGCCAACCCGCATCAGCCTGCGCTGATTAAAACCATTCGCGGTCTGGGCTACGTCTTTGCCACCGATGTGTCTCATAGCGAGAAGGCGGCCTAAGTATTCTCATTGATAAACAGCTCCAGCTCGGCCAGCATTTTCGCGCCGTCGATGGCATTGGCGGCCAGCAGGCTTGCCCGCGCGCAGGCGTGCGCCAGATAAATACTTTCGGTAAGCGACAGCGACTCGTGGCAGCCGTATAAAAAACCCGCGCAAAACGCATCACCCGCGCCGACGCTGCCGATAATCTCCTCCTGCGCCAGTATCCATGACGGGATCCAGCGGCCTTGCTCACCCGGCGCTTCACCCCACGCCCCTTCCGGGCAGTGGATCACCACCCGCTGGCGAACGCCTGCCGCCAGCAGCTGCGCGGCGGCTTCAGCAATATGGGCAACGTTCAGCGCATCATTGCTATCGCGTATCGCCAGCCCGCTAAATTCACCCGCTTCCAGCTCGTTAATCACCAGGTAATCAAGATGGCGCAGGGCAGGGAGCACCAGCGGCTGATAGCGCGGGTCGCCCTTGCGGGACACCAGGTCGAGCGACGTTTCATACCCCTGGTCGCGCATCTGCGCCAGCAGCCGCGCGCTGCGGGTGCCGAACTCGTCATCGGGCATATCCAGGCTGTCGAGCAGCAGCAGGTAGCCGAGATGAAAGATCTTCATCGATCCGTCTAAGCGATCGAAGGCGGGAAGATCCAGCAGGCGGTTAGCGCCCGGCGAGTGAAAGAAGGTGCGCTGGCCGCTGGGATCGGTCATCACCTGCGACATCGACGTGGGTGCGAAGGTGGTGCGCTGCACGCGCTGGCGGTTGACGTGATACTGGTCGAGCATCGCCAGAATGTAATCCCCGTCGCCGTCTTCCCCAATTAGCCCCACCGCCTGCAGCGGCAGGCCAACGTGCATTTTGGCCAGCGTCAGCAGGACGTTGAGCGGCGCCCCGCCGGTTGAGCGCTCGCTGTGGGTGATTTCCGCCAGCCAGCCGCGCTCCGGCCACTGCACGATCTGGTGGACGTGATCCACCAGCATGTTGCCCGCGGCGATGATGCCTTTGCGTTCCATCAGGCTTTCCCCGCGCTGCCGAAGATGCGCATCTGTTCGGCGACCGTATCGGTTATCGCCTCTTCTATACCCAGCAGCAGCTCGGCAAACTCATCGTACAGCGGCTGGCGGTTCGCCATGCGCTGCTCGACGGCCGCGAGCGCGGCCTGCGACATGCCGGTATAGAAGTTGATTTTATGAATGCCCAGCTCGATAGCGCGGCGGAAGTCGTCATCGCTAATCCCGGAGCCGCCGTGTAAAACCAGCGGCAGTCCCGTATGCTGGCGGATGGCGTCCAGGCGTGGGAAATCGAGCTTCGGCTCGCCTTTGTATTTGCCGTGCGCGTTGCCGATAGCAACCGCCAGCGCGTCAATGCCGGTTGAATCGACAAATTCGCGCGCCAGCTGCGGGTCGGTAAAGAAGGCTTCGTCCGCATGCCCGTAAAGCGCGCCGCCTTCATCCCCGCCGACCGCGCCCAGCTCCGCCTCCACCGACACGCCCACCGCGTGGCACATCTTCACCACCTCTCGCGTCTGGCGGATATTTTCTTCGTAGCTCAGCGTTGAGCCGTCGAACATCACCGAGCTGAACCCTAAGCGCAGGGCGCGCACCACCGCCTCGAAATGCAGCCCGTGGTCGAGGTTGAGCACCACGGGAATATCGTGGCGGGCGGCTTCGAACTTCACGGCTTCCACCAGTGAATCCAGCGAAACGTATTTAAAATGCACTTCGGCGATGTTGATGATAAACGGCGAGCGTTCCTGCTTCGCGGCGGCGAACAGCGCGCGCAGGAAGTGGGAGTCAAGCACGTTAAAGGCGCCCAGCGCGTAGCGATGTTGCCTGGCGTGTTCAAGACCGTCGGCAAGAGAAATCAATGGCATCATTCACTCCTTATATCCGAAACAGGGTGTACTCGTTGCACAGCACCAGCACCGCCGGCTCGTCTTCTTCGATGTTGTTATAGCGGTCGACGGGCTGCAAAAAGTGGTTATCGTGCTCGTCGTCGTTGACCGATGACACTTCCCCCACCAGCACGTCGCCAAAGCCGCGCTCGCCCCAGAAGCTGTGGTACAGGCCGGGCGTCAGGCAGATGCTTTCCCCGGGCAGTAGGCGCAGCTGGCTGCCGGGCGCGTGGATCTGACGGCAGCCGTCGACGGTGACCGTCACGTCGGTGTTCTCCGTCTCTTCATGCGCGCCCGCATTCCATAACTCAATAATCAGATTCCCGCCGCCCCGGTTGATGATGTCTTCCCGCTTGCGCCAGTGAAAATGCATCGGCGTTACCTGGCCGTCGCGCACGTGCATGATTTTTTCGGCATAGCCTTTTTCATACGGCACGCCGTTGGGCGAGCCGTTGCGCAGGGTAAACAGCGTCAGGCCCTCAGCGGCAAAGCTGTTGCCGCCGAACGCCGTCACGTCCCAGCCGAGCCTGAGGTCGAACACCTCCTGCCATGCGGCCTGGTCAAGCTGCTGCCATTTTGTGGGCGGAAAGCTGGCAAACGGGGGGAGATGCACGTCGTGCATAGAGAAGAACTGCCGCGTGTGGCCGAGGATTTCGTTGATGTCGGAGCGTTTCATGGGGACTCCTTGAGTTTTATGCCACCCCCTCACCCCGGCCCTCTCCCTCAAGGGAGAGGGGGGAATAAGTTCCCTCTCCCTGTGGGAGAGGGTTAGGGTGAGGGCATCAGGCCGCAACGAGGTTACTTAACCGTCCACCCCTTATAGGTCCCGACGTTCTTTTTATCGATCATCGTCACCGGGATCAGCACGGGCGCTTTTGGCGCAGCTTTGCCCTGTAGAATGTCATAGCCGATCTCCACCGCTTTTGCCGCCATCACCTGCGGATCCTGCGCCGGAGTCGCCACAAACAGGGAGTTTTCGCGCTTCAGCGCCTCTTCACCGTCCGGTGAGCCGTCCACGCCGACGATGAAGAACTCGTTGCGCTGCGCCTGTTTCGCCGCCAGATCGGCCCCGATCGCCGTCGGATCGTTAATCGCAAACACGCCGTCGATCTTCGGATTAGCGGCCAGCAGGGAGGTCATGACCTCCAGCCCGCCTTCACGGCTGCCTTTGGCGTTCTGGTTGTCCGAGAGCACCTTGATATCCGGGTGGCGCTTAAATTCGGTCTGGCAGCCTTCCACGCGGTTTTGTACCGCGGAAACCGGCGGTCCGTTGATGATCACCACGTTGCCTTTACCCTTCAGGCGGTCGGTAATGTATTTACAGGCCATTTCGCCCGCCTGGGTGTTATCGGAGGTGATTGTCGCATCGGCCCCTTCCGCCGCCACGTCTACCGCCACGACCACGATCCCCGCCTCTTTCGCACGCTTCACCGCCGGACCGATCCCTTTGGAATCCGCAGCGTTGAGGATGATCATGTCCACCTTCGCGGCGATGAAGTTATCGATCTGCGCCACCTGCTGGCCCAGATCGTATCCGCTGGAGACCAGCGTCACCTTGACGTTATCCCCCGCCAGCTTGCGCGCTTCCAGCTCGGCACCTTTGGTGATCTGCACGAAGAACGGGTTGGCCAGGTCGCCCACCGTCACGCCGATGGATTTAAGATCTTTTGCCTGCGCAAACGGCGTTGCGGCAAGCAGCGCGCCAGCACAGAGCGCGGTCACTAACGGTTTCAAACGCATAGGATTTTCCTCGAAGCTGTAGGGTGTTGTTGTTATGCACTTTGATGGTGTCGGGTACGGTATTTGTCGATCAGCACCGCTATGATGATCACCGCCCCTTTGATCACCAGCTGCCAGAAGTAGGAGACGCCCATCAGCGTCATGCCGTTGTTGAGGGTGGCGATGATCAGCGCGCCGACCAGCGTGCCGGTGATCGTGCCGATCCCGCCGACGAAGCTGGTGCCGCCGAGGATCACCGCCGCAATCGCATCCAGCTCGTAGCCCATCCCCAGGTTGCCGTTGGCGCTGTATAGGCGCGAGGCGCTCATCACGCCGCCTAAGCCCGAGAGCAGGCCGCTCATGCCGTAAACAAACAGCAGCACCAGCCAGACCTTGATGCCCGTTAAGCGCGCCGCCTGCATGTTGCCGCCCACGGCATAGATGTGTACGCCGAGCGTGGTGCGGCGCAGGATGAACCAGCAGACAGCAATGACCGCCAGGGCGATCACCACCAGCCACGGAATGGGGCCAAGGTAGTTATTGCCGATCCACTCAAAGCTGATGTTCGAGTTGATCACCGTCGTACCGTCCGCCAGCAGATAGGCCGCACCGCGCAGCGCCGTATAGGTGCCGAGCGTCACGATAAAGGGCGGCAGCCCGGCAAAGGCCACCAGCGCGCCGTTGAACAGGCCCAGCACCATGCCGAGCATCAGCGCCGCCGGAATGGAGAGCATCGCAAATTCAGGGATAAGCGAGACCACCATCGCCGCTACTGCCGTAGTGCCCAGAATCGAGCCCACGGAGAGGTCAATCCCGCCGGTTAAGATGATGAAGGTCATTCCCGCCGCCAGCACGATGTTGATCGACGCCTGGCGGGTAATATTGAGCAGGTTGCTCTCGGTGAAGAAGTTAGGCGCGATAAAGCCAAATACCGCCACAATCAGGATAAGAATCGGCAGGATACCGACCGTTTGCATCAGATCGCTCATCAGCATTTTTTTGGCGGAGGCGGATTTCGCCACCTGCTGCGGATGGGTTGGAGTTGTCATGATTGCACCGCCTGATGATGAGTGTCGTTCACGCCGGTTGCCAGCGTCATAATGTTTTCCTGAGAGATGTCGCGCCCGTGCAGTTCACCCGCGATGCTGCCTTCGCGCATCACGTACACCCGGTCGCTCATGCCCACCACTTCCGGCAGCTCGCTGGAGATCATTAAAATCGCCACCCCTTTGCGCGCCATCTGGTTCATGATGCGGTAGATCTCGCTTTTCGCGCCGACGTCCACGCCGCGCGTGGGTTCGTCCAGAATCAAAATGCGCGGGCCGATGGCCACCCAGCGGGAGATCAGCAGCTTTTGCTGGTTGCCGCCGGAGAGCCCGCCCGCGCGCACCTGTGAATGCGGCACGCGGATGTTGAGCAGGGCGATAGCGTCATCGGAAATCGACTGGGCTTTTTTGCGGTTTAGCATGCCGAAGGTGGCGTCGCGCTCCAGCGTCGCCATGGTGATGTTCTCCTGGGCCGCCAGCTCCAGAAACAGCCCCTGCTCCTTGCGGTTTTCGGTGAGAAAACCGATGCCGTTATCAATGGCCGCGCGCGGGGAGTGGATCACCACCGGCTCGCCGTCCACCTCAATCATCCCGCCCGTGGCTTTGCGCACGCCGAAGATCAGCTGCGCCAGCTCGGAGCGTCCGGCACCGACCAACCCCGCCAGCCCGACAATTTCGCCAGAGCGCACCTGCAGGCTGCACGGCTGTACTTTTTTACCGTCGGTGAGGTGGTGGACGTTGAGACGCGGGTTGCCGAGGGGAATATCACGCTCTTTGTTGAACAGGTCGCTTAACGGGCGGCCCACCATCATGCGCACCAGCTCTGATGCGTTCAGCTTGTCGCGCGTCAGGCTGCCGACGTACTGTCCGTCGCGCAGGACGCTGACGCGATCGGAGAGCTCATACACTTCCGCCATGCGGTGGCTGATGTAGATAATCGCCATCCCTTCGTCGCGCAGGCGCAAAATCAGCTCAAACAGGCGGTGCGTTTCCCGCGAGGAGAGGGCGGCGGTGGGTTCATCCATCACCAGAATCCGGCTGTTGCGGTGCAGCGCGCGGGCGATTTCCACCTGCTGCTGCTCGGCGATGGTCAGCTTCATCACCCGATCGGTGGCGCTGAACTGTGCGCCCAGGCGGTCGATGACGGCCTGCGCCTGTGCGGCCATCTCTTTACGCTGGACCATCCCGCCGCGCGACAGCTCGCTGCCGAGAAAGATGTTTTCCGCCACGGTCAGGTTGGGGGCAAGCTGCATCTCCTGATAAATCAGGGTAATGCCTGCGGCCAGGGCATCCTTCGGCCCTTTAATATGAAACGGCTGGCCGTCGATCAGGATCTCGCCGCTGGTGGCGGTATAGGCGCCCGCGAGGATTTTCATCAGCGTGCTTTTTCCCGCGCCGTTTTCCCCCATCAGGGCGTGGATCTCACCGGGGAAGACCGTCAAATCCACACCCTTGAGCGCGTGGAAATTGCCAAACGTTTTGGCAATATTGCACATCTCTAAAACCGGGGTTCTGCTCATGGCGGATCTCCTGTGAACGTCGATATCTGCACTTCATCACAGGTGCGTAAATGCAAAATGTCAGAAGCCGTTCATATTTGTCATAGTTATGAATAGCTAATGTGGATCACAGTTATTGAATTACCCTCACCCTGGCCCTCTCCCCAAAGGGGAGAGGGAGCAGATCATCCCCTCGCCCCTTTGGGGAGAGGGTTAGGGTGAGGGGACACCAAACCGCACAGGAGCCCAACCCCATGCCTTCACGCCCCCCGTTTTTCGCCAGCGCCCGCGGACGCCTGCTGATTTTCAATCTGCTGGTGGTCGCCGTTACGCTGATGGTGAGCGGCGTGGCGGTACTCGGCTTTCGTCACGCCAGCCAGATCCAGGAGCAGGTGCAGCAGCAAACGCTGGATGACATGACCGGCAGCATGAACCTCGCGCGTGATACCGCCAACGTGGCGACGGCGGCGGTGCGGCTCTCCCAGGTCGTCGGGGCGCTGGAGTACAAAGGCGAAGCCGAGCGGCTGAAGCAGACCCAGATGGCGCTGCGCCACTCGCTGGAGCAGCTTGCGGATGCGCCGCTGGCGCAGCAGGAGCCGGCGCTGGTGGCGCGCATTATTCAAAGAAGCAATGAATTACAGCAGAGCGTGACGGAGATGCTTGAGCGCGGGCAGCGACGCCATCTGGAGCGTAACGCCCTGCTCAGCTCGCTCTATCAAAGCCAGAGCTACCTGCGTCATCTGCAGGACATTAACCGCCGCTACGGCAGCAACGTTCCGGACGCCCAACAGCTGATGGAAATGGACCGGCTGATTGTCGCTGCCATAGAAACCCCTTCGCCGCGCGCGACGGTACATCAGCTGGACACCGTCACGGCGACGTTGCCCCGCAGCGCAGTACAGCCTGTCGTGAACAGGGTTCTGCCCGATTTCAACGATGAGCTGCATAAACTCGCCCCCCTGTCGAAGCAGCTGGAAGAGAGCGATCTGGCGATCAGCTGGTATATGTTCCACATCAAGGCGCTGGTGGCGATCCTCAACAGCGACATCAATCAGTACGTAGAACAGGTGGCGAACGCCTCCACGCTTCGTACCGACCAGAGCCATCAGGAGCTGCACTCGATCAGCGTGTTTATCAGCATTTTCGCCGTGCTGGCGCTGATCATCACCGGGTGCGCCTGCTGGTATATCTACCGCAATCTGGGCTCTAACCTGACGGCTATCTCCAGGGCGATGTCGCGCCTTGCTCACGGCGAACAGGACGTCTCGGTGCCCGCGCTGCAGCGGCGGGACGAGCTGGGCGAGCTGGCGCGCGCGTTTAACGTCTTTGCCCGCAACACCGCCTCGCTTGAGCACACCACGCGGCTGCTGAAAGAAAAAACCTCGCAGATGGAGATTGACCGCGTCGAGCGTCAGGGGCTGGAGGAAGCGCTGCTGCACAGCCAGAAGATGAAGGCCGTCGGGCAGCTGACCGGCGGGCTGGCGCATGATTTTAACAACCTGCTGGCGGTGATCATCGGCAGCCTTGAGCTCACCGACACCGAATCAAAAGACGCGCCGCGCATTACCCGTGCGCTCAAGGCGGCCGAGCGCGGCGCGCTGCTGACCCAGCGTCTGCTGGCGTTTTCCCGCAAGCAGTCCCTGACGCCGCATGCGGTAGAGATGCTGCCGCTGCTGGAGAATCTCCGGGAATTGATGCGCCACTCCCTGCCTGCGACGCTGACGCTCGAGATTGAAGCCCAATCCCCGGCGTGGCCCGCGTGGATTGACGTCAGCCAGCTCGAAAACGCCATCATCAACCTGGTGATGAACGCGCGCGATGCGATGGAAGGGCAAAGTGGCAGCATAAAAATCCGTACCTGGAACCAGCGCGTGACCCGCAGCGACGGGCGCAGGCAGGATATGGTGGCGGTGGAGGTGATCGATCGCGGCAGCGGCATGTCGCAGGAGGTGAAATCCCGGGTCTTTGAACCCTTCTTCACTACCAAGCAGACCGGGAGCGGAAGCGGGTTAGGCCTGTCGATGGTCTACGGCTTTGTGCGCCAGTCCGGCGGGCGGGTTGAGATCGAAAGCGCGCCGGGACAGGGAACGACCGTCCGGCTTCATCTTCCGCGCTCTACGCTGCCCGCCGTTGCCGATGATGAAGCGCTGGCAGCCACGGCGTCCGCTGACGGCGAGCGGCTGGTTCTGGTGCTGGAAGATGAGGCCGACGTTCGCCAGACCCTATGCGAGCAGCTGCATCAGCTTGGTTACCTGACGCTGGAAGCGGACAGCGGCGAACAGGCGCTGAACATGCTGGCGGCGTCGCCGGATATTGGCATGTTTATCAGCGACCTGATGTTACCGGGAAGCCTGAGCGGCGCGGAGGTGATAAACCAGGTGCGCAGCCACTATCCGCAGCTTCCGGTGCTGCTGATCAGCGGTCAGGATTTACGGCCAGCGCATAATCCGCAGCTGCCGGACGTTCAGCTACTGCGTAAGCCGTTTACACGTGTGCAGCTGGCGCAGGCGCTGAGGAAGGTCATGGTAATTTGAGATTCCTCCGCTACCCCGGTTCCCCGCCGTTCATTATCGTAAGGCCAGTTAACCTGCGAGTCTGGCCTTATGAAACGTTACTCAACTGCTCTGTTATTTGGTCTGCTGTCACTCACCAGCCAACTGGCTCATGCCGATATTGTTGATGATGCTATTGGCAACATTCAGCAGGCGATCAACGATGCCTACAACCCCAGCAGCAGCCGAAATAATGATGATGACGATCGCTATGACCGCAGTCGTCAAACCGACAGCCGGCAGTACGACGACCGCCGTCGGCAGCTTGAGGATCGACGCCAGCGCTTAGATGAGCGCCAGCGCCAGTTGGATGACGATCGCCGTCGGTTAGAAGAAGATGAGCGCAGGTTAGAAGAGGATTACGATCGAGGCTAAGTGCGGCCTGTTGCCCTCACCCCAGCCCTCTCCCACGGGAGAGGGAGAAAACCTCATCCCGAATGTAGGCCGGATAAGGCGCAGCCGCCACCCGGCAAAACTCAGTCGAGTACCAAAACCATCCCGTCATACCCCGCCTCAATCCCCTCCGGCAGCGGGTTATCCATCATCCACACGTCAAACTGATGGCTGACGTGCGTCAGGATCACCTGCGGGCAGCCAATGACCTCGTTTAACGCAATCACGGTAGTTAAGTCGCAATGGTTTCGCGGTGCCTCGTCGCGCGGTTCATGGCTGCAGTCGATGATTATCGCCTGCGGCTGGTTGTTGAGCAGGAACTTCACCGTTTTTTCCGGCAGCCCGGCGGTGTCGGAAAGCCACGCCACGCGGCTATGGGCGGATTCCAGCAGATAGCCAAACGTCAGCTTTGAGTGGTTGAGCGGCAGCGGCGTGACCCGCAGCCCCTGAAGCTCAAACATCACAAACGGCTCGACCGTGTGGCTAAAATCCAGAATTCCGGGATGTTTAAACAGGTCGTCGCATCCTGCTTCGTCCGGCGGACCGTAGACCGGGATCGTCGCGCCCACGCCCCAGCGCAGGGGGAAAAGCCCCTGAACGTGATCCATATGGTAATGCGTGAGCAAAAACTGCTGAAAGCTGCCCGCGGGCCAGTCGTCCATCAGGTGCGGAATGCCTGCGTCCAGCAGCGTCACCGCATCGTTGAATTTGACTACCGCGCTGCAGGGACGGCGGCGATAGTTGTCCTGCAGGCGCGCCCGGCGGCACGCCGCGCAGTCGCAGCCAAACACCGGCACCAGCTGTGCTCCTCCGGTTCCTGTCAGGGTGATGGTCAGACTCATAACGCACCTCTACAGCGGTTTGGTGAATCGGAAATGGCTCTGCGTATACCCTTCGCGAAGGTAAAAACGGTGCGCATCGGTGCGCTTCACGCTGGTGGAGAGTTCGGTCAGTTCAGCGCCTGCCTGTCGCGCAACGTCCTCAGCCCAGGCCAGCAGCTGGCTGCCGACTTTTAACCCGCGCGCCTGCGGCATCACCACCAGCTCCTGGATCTCACCTATCCATCGGGCGTGATGAAGGTGAAACTGCATGTGCAGGCCGATCATGCCGATGACCTGCCCGTCCAGCTCGGCAAGCTGGTAGCGCATGTTGTGATCCTGCAGGTTGGCAAGGTAGCCCGCGTGAAACGCCTGATGATCGAATTCTGCCTGCTTAAGTTCGCAGATGAGGGCATAAACGCTCTGCGCATCCTCTGCAGTGGCGGGGCGAAGCGGGCAGTCAGGCATGCTGTTTCTCCTTCTGGCGGATCAGCGTTAAAAAGGTCTCGACTGACTGTAGCAAACTTCCGTCGTTGTTGAGGACGTGGCAGCCCGACGGGGTGTAGCGCGCCGCACGCTCCAGGCGTTGGTCTATCTCTTTTGCGCTTTCGCGGCCACGGTTTTGCAGGCGATTACGCAGGATCTCCGGCGAAACCTCTAAACAGACCGGCAGCAGGGCCGCCTCATAGCGGGCTTTCGCCTGCGGAAGATGCGCACGCGAGCCGTTAACCAGCACGTCAAAGCCCGCGTGCAGCCAGAGGTCGATTTCGATGCCCACGCCATAGTAAAAGCCGTTGGCGTGCCAGCTCAGCGCCAGCAGGTTTTGCCCGGCGCGGGTAAAAAACTCCTGCTCGCTCAGGGCGATATGGTTTTCGCTTCCCGCATTAGCCGCGCGCGTGATGTACCTGTGCGCGACCAACAGTCGCGCGTGTTCCTGCTGCCGCAGCGCCGACAGCAGGCTGTCTTTCCCGGAGCCGGACGGGCCCATTAACCAGATGAGTCTTCCCATCAGAACACCCTTTTTCCCTGACGCCAGACGTGGTCGATATGAACGTGTTCGCCCTTGCGGTGGGCGAGCACCAGATCCGCGCGTTTACCTTCGGCGATTTCCCCGCGATCCTGAAGATTGAGCGCGGTGGCCGGGTTTTTCGTCACCAGACGAATCGCCTGCGGCAGCGTGAAGCTGTTGCCTTCGTCGTCCGCCACCCGGAACGCCGCGTCCAGCAGGCTGGCGGGGTAGTAGTCGGACGAGAGAATATCCAGCAGGCCGAGGGAGGCGAGCCTGCTTGCCGCCACGTTGCCGGAGTGCGAGCCGCCGCGCACGATGTTCGGTGCGCCCATCAGCACGTTCATGCCGTGCCTGCGGGAGGCTTCTGCCGCCTCGAACGTGGTGGGAAATTCGGCGATCGCGATGCCAAGCTGGTGCGATTCGCGTACGTGATCGTGCGTGGCGTCGTCATGGCTGGCCAGCGCGATATTCCGGTCACGACACATCGCCGCAATCTTGAGGCGGTTAGGCTGCGACCACCGTGCCGCAAGCTGAAGCTGTTCTTCCTCGTAGCGCGCCATCTCGGCATCGTTGAGCGAGTATTTGCCCTGATAGTATTCGCGATATTTTTCAATGTTGGCGAACTGGCGCTGCCCCGGCGAGTGGTCCATCAGGGAGACCAGCGAGACCGGTTCACGCCCGACCAGCTTTTCAAACAGCGGCAGGGTCGTGTGGTGCGGCAGCTCGCAGCGCAGGTGCAGGCGGTGCTCGGCGCGGTTGAGGCCGCGCTTTTGCGTCTCCTCCACGGCGTTGATCATCTTCTCCAGATTCTCCAGGCGATCGCCGCCGTCGCGCACGTCGCCAATCGCCACCGCGTCGAGCACGGTGGTGATGCCGCTGGCGACCATCAGCGCGTCGTGGCTGCTCATCGCCGAATGGGCGGGCCAGTCCACCTTCGGGCGCGGGGTGAAGAATTTGTCCAGATTGTCGGTATGCAGCTCAATCAGCCCCGGCAGCAGCCAGCCGCCTTCGCCGTCCATCGCCTCCGGTGCGCGGCTCTGGGTTTCGGCAAAGGCGCGGATGACGCCGTCCTGGACCTCGATTGAGCCGCTAACCACTTCATTTTCCAGCACCAGCCTGACGTTGTTGATAATCATGCGTTTGTCCCCATCGGGTGCAGTCTGTCTGCGACGCGGCTGCGAACGGTTTCGTCGTGGAAGATCCCGACGATCGCCGCCCCGCGCGCTTTGGCCTGTTCGATCAGCGCCACCACGGCGGCGCTGTTTTTATCGTCGAGCGAGGCGGTGGGTTCATCCAGCAGCAGAATCGGGTAGTCGACAATAAAGCCGCGGGCGATATTGACGCGCTGCTGCTCGCCGCCGGAAAAGGTCGACGGGGCAAGATGCCACAGGCGTTCAGGCACGTTGAGGCGCGTCAGCAGGCTGGCGGCTTTGGCGGCGCAGGTTTCGCGCGGCACGCCGAGATCCAGCAGCGGCTGCATCACCACGTCCAGGGCGGAGATCCGCGGGATCACCCGCAGAAACTGGCTGACCCAGCCGATCGTCGTGCGGCGCACTTCCAGCACCTTACGCGCGGGGGCCTGCACCAGATCGACCCACTCATCGTTGTGGCGAATGCGAATGTGGCCTTCGTCCGGCAGGTAGTTGGCGTACAGGGAGCGCAGCAGGGTGGATTTTCCGCTGCCGGAGTGGCCGTGCAGCACTACGCATTCGCCCTTGCTGACCTCTAACGAGGCATTTTGCAGCACCGGCAGGCGCACGCCGTTTTGCTGGTGGAGCACAAAGGTCTTACTTACGTTTTGTACGTGGATCATGTTGGCCTCGTGGCGTTTTCTTGCCGGGTGGCGGCTTCGCCTTACCCGGCCTACGGGTGTGGTGTTCATTTTGCCGGGTGCGGTGTTCGTAGGCCGGGTAAGCGCAGCGCCACCCGGCGACAGCGCCCTCAATTCTGCAATACGGACGACACCAGCAGCTGGGTGTACGGATGATGCGGATCGTCGAGCACCCGGTCGGTTAAACCACTTTCCACCACCTGGCCCTGCTTCATCACCAGCAGACGGTCCGCCAGCAGGCGGGCAACGCCTAAATCATGGGTGACAATCACCACCGCCAGGTTCAGCTCCACCACCAGGCCGCGCAGCAGGTCGAGCAGGCGCGCCTGCACGGAGACGTCCAGCCCGCCGGTGGGTTCATCCATAAACACCAGCTTCGGGTGGGTGACCAGGTTGCGCGCAATCTGCAGACGCTGCTGCATCCCACCGGAGAAGGTCGTCGGCAGGTCGTCGATGCGCGAGGCGGGGATTTCCACCTCCTCCAGCCAGTGCTGGGCGGTGGCGCGGATGTTGCCGTAATGGCGCGCGCCGGTGGCCATCAGGCGTTCGCCGATGTTGCCCCCGGCAGAGACCTGACGGCGCAGGCCGTCCATCGGGTGCTGATGCACCACGCCCCACTCGGTGCGCAGCAGGCGGCGGCGCTCGGCTTCACTCATGCCGTAAAGGGATTGGCCCTCATACAAAATGTCGCCCTTCTGCGGCGTCAGGCGCGCGGAGATGGACTTCAGCAGCGTCGTTTTGCCGGAGCCGGACTCGCCGACGATCCCCAGCACTTCGCCCGGCCACAGCTCGAACGAGACGTCGCTGAAGCCTTTGCCCGGCGCATACAGGTGGGTCAGGTGATTAACCGAAAGCAGCGGTTTCATTGGTCGTTCGCCTCGCTCTGTTGGCGGCAGTAATCGGTGTCGGAGCAGACAAACATCCGTTTGCCCGTATCGTCCAGCACCACTTCGTCCAGGTAGCTGTGTTTAGAGCCGCAGATGGCGCACGGCTCGTCCCACTCCTGCACCGTAAACGGGTGATCGTCGAAATCGAGACTTTCCACCCGGGTGTAAGGCGGGACGGCGTAGATGCGCTTTTCGCGTCCGGCACCGAACAGCTGCAGGGCGGGCATCATGTCCATCTTCGGGTTATCGAACTTCGGGATCGGCGACGGGTCCATCACGTAGCGGCCGTTGACCTTCACCGGGTAGGCGTAGGTGGTGGCGATATGGCCGAAGCGGGCGATATCCTCATACAGTTTGACCTGCATTACCCCGTACTCTTCCAGCGCGTGCATGGTGCGGGTTTCCGTCTCGCGCGGCTCGATAAAACGCAGCGGCTCCGGGATCGGCACCTGGAAAATCAAAATCTGATCTTCAGCCAGCGGGGTTTCCGGGATGCGGTGTCGGGTCTGGATCAGCGTCGCGTCTTCGGTTTTTTCGGTGGTGGTGACGCCGGTGACGCGCTTAAAGAAGCTGCGGATCGACACGGCGTTGGTGGTGTCGTCGGCGCCCTGGTCGATGACCTTCAGCACGTCTGCCTCGCCGATCACGCTGGCGGTAAGCTGGATACCGCCCGTGCCCCAGCCGTAGGGCATCGGCATTTCGCGCCCGCCGAACGGCACCTGATAGCCCGGAATGGCCACCGCTTTAAGTATCGCGCGGCGGATCATGCGTTTGGTTTGCTCATCCAGATAGGCAAAGTTATAGCCGCTTAAGTTAGCCATTGGCGCGCTCCCGTTGCAGGCGTTTCAGCAGTTCCAGTTCGGCCTGGAAATCGACGTAGTGCGGCAGCTTGAGGTGCGAGACAAAGCCGGCGGCCTCAACGTTATCCGCGTGGGCCAGCACAAACTCTTCGTCCTGCGCCGGGCCTGCAACGTGCTCGCCGTAGTCCGGTGCCTGAAGGGCGCGGTCGACCAGCGCCATTGCCATGGCTTTGCGCTCGCCGAGGCCGAACACCAGCCCGTAGCCGCGGGTGAAATGCGGGTCTTCATTTTCGGGCGCGACAAAACCGTTCACCATTTCACACTCGGTCATCAGCAGTTCGCCGACGTTAACCGCAAAACCCAGCTCTTCCGGCACGATTTCGACGTCGATCCAGCCGCTGCGAATTTCGGCTGCAAACGGGTGATTGCGCCCGTAGCCGCGCTGGGTGGAGTAGGCCAGCGCCAGCAGATAGCCTTCGTCGCCGCGCATCAGCTGCTGCAGGCGAGACGAGCGCGAGCACGGGTAAACCGGCGGCGTGCGGGTGATGTCATCCGGCTGCGCGCCTGAATCTTCCTCCACTTTCGCCAGACCCTGTTTCGCCAGCAGGCTGAAGACGTGCGGAGACGGTTCCTGTTCGGCGTCAGAGGTGTTCAGCTGCGGCGCTTCGCCGTTCGCCAGCAGGGTGAAGTCCAGCAGGCGATGGGTGTAGTCGTAGGTTGGGCCAAGCAGCTGGCCGCCGGGAACGTCTTTATAAACGGCAGAAATGCGGCGTTCCAGGCGCATCTGTGCCGTATTCACCGGCTCGCTGACCGCCAGTTTGGCAAGCGTAGTGCGGTAGGCGCGCAGCAGGAAGATGGCTTCGACGTTATCGCCGCTGGCCTGCTTCAGCGCCAGCGCCGCCAGCTCGCGGTCGGCGATGCCGCCTTCGGTCATCACGCGGTCAACGGCGAGGTTTAGCTGCTGCTCAATCTGGGCGACGCTCAGCTCGGGAAGCCGTTCATCGCCCCGTCGTCTGTGCGCCTGCAGCGCATGGGCGGCGGCGATGGCCTTTTCGCCCCCTTTGACGGCAACGTACATCAGCACACCTCCACGTGGGTGGCCCGCGGGATCGCCAGCAGGCGCTCGTCGCAGGTCAGGATCAGGTCAATGCCCAGCGGGAACGGGTGCGGGCGTTCGGTCAGCTCGTGAATAATGCACTCCGGCAGCTGCGGCGCGACCATGCGTTCTTCGGCGATGCCTGCGCCCGTCAGGCGCAGCATGCGGCCGCCGCTCAGGCTGGAAACCTGAAGGATCAGCGTGGCGCTGGTTTCCGGGGCGACGGCGCTGCCTTCGCTCAGGGCGTTGAGCTGCTCATGGCTGATTTGCTCATCGGCCACGGCAAAAACCGCCTGCTGGGGCTGATCGACCAGCGGGGCGCTGGTGTGAAAACGCAGGTTCTGGCTGGCGATATCGTTCGACAGCGCGCCCGAAAGCCACACCGGGGTGTCGTTATCGGCAAGGGTCAGCAGCACGCTGGTGGTCGCCAGATTCAGCGGCAGCCAGCCCTGGGAAAGCTGGTGCAGCGAGACAATCACGCCCGGCTCGCTCATGGCCTTCAGCAGGCGACGAAAACTGTGTTGGGCATCCTGGACGGCCAGGGTGAAAGCAGGTTGAAGCGTCATGCGTTGTCTCCGCGAACGAGCGTAAAGAAGTCGACCCGGCTGGTGTTCACTTCGGCCTGACGCGCGGCAATGCGTGCGGCGCGGTCGGCTTCCAGCGGGGCAATAAGGGTTTCCATTAACGTCTGAAAATGCGGCTGTTCCTGCAAAAGCGCGTCGATCACCGCGCAGCGCTCGGCGTGCGCTTTGTCGCGCCCCAGCACGTAGCTGTAGCCCAGCGTGCCGCTGTTCAGGCGGATCGCGGCGCGGGTAAGGGTGGCGTCCCCGGCGAAGAAGCGCTCGCCGGTGCCGCCCATGCGCGCCTGGATCTGAACGAGGCCGATCTCCGGGGCGCGGAGGGTGTCGTAGTCCGGCGTCAGGCCGAGCGCGTTCATGCGGCTGTGCAGCGCGGCAGGCTGGCTGTGGGCCAGCACGCGCATCCAGCGCTGTCGGGTGGAGGTGTCGAAGTGCATTCAGTGCTCCATGGTGAATTCAATCATGTCGGCGCGTGTCAGGCTGACGGAGTATTCCGTCGCGTTGATCTCGCCGTCACGGTGGTTAAGGGTGCGCACGCAGAGCAGCGGGGCCATGTTGGGAATTTCGAGCACCTTGCTCTCTTTCGCCTGCGCGCGGCGGGCGCTGATGCGCGTCTGGGTGCGCCTGAGGGCGATGCCAGTGGCATCCTGAAGAAAGTCGTGCAGCGAGCCGCTGGCGAAATGCTGCAGCACCGGCCAGAGGGCGAGGTCCGAGAAGTAGTGGTCGATCTGACACACCGCCACGCCGTTGACCCGGCGCAGGGTGCGCAGGTGAACCACGCTGTCGCCCTCCTGAATCCCCAGCGCGTCCGCCACGTGGCCGGAGGCCGGGCGCAATACCGAGAGCAGCTTTTCGCTGGTTGGGTGGCTGCCCTGATCCAGCAGGTTCTGGCTGAAGCGCGCCTGGGCGTTAAGCGGGTAGTCGAACGGGCGCATCAGCACCAGCACGCCCACGCCCTGACGGCGCTGCACCCAGCCGCGTTCAACCAGCTGGTCAATGGCGCGGCGCAGGGTATGGCGGTTCACCTCGTAGCGGTCGGCAAGCTGCTGCTCGGCGGGAAGATAGTCTCCGCAGCGGTAGTGCGTGCGCAGCTCCACTTCGAGCTTTGCCGCAATCTCCTGCCAGCGGGTGGGGTAACTGGTCGGATGTCTGGATAAGTGCATAGAAAACAAAGCCTCGCTTCTCAGATGAAGTGCTTACGCAAACGTTGAGAGAGGAAGTCCAGCAGGCTGACGGTAACGATGATGAGCACCATCAGTGCGCAGGTTTGCTGGAACTGGAAGCCGCGAATGGCTTCCCACAGGGTGACGCCAATTCCGCCCGCGCCCACCATGCCGACCACGGTGGCGGAGCGGACGTTGGACTCAAAGCGGTACAGGGAGTAGGAGATCAGCAGCGGCATCACCTGCGGCAGGACGCCGTAAAGGATCTCTTCGATTTTGTTGGCGCCCGTCGCGCGAATGCCTTCCACCGGGCCGGGTTCGATGGCTTCGACCGCTTCGGAGAGCAGCTTGGAGAGTACGCCGGTAGTGTGGATGAACAGCGCCATCACGCCGGCGAACGGACCCAGGCCGACGGCGACCACGAACAGCATGGCAAACACCATTTCGTTGATGGCGCGGCAGGCGTCCATCAGGCGACGCATCGGCTGGTAAACCCACCACGGCACGATGTTCTCGGCGCTCATCAGGCCAAACGGAATGGAGAGCACGACGGCAAGGGCGGTGCCCCAGACGGCGATTTGCAGGGTGATCGCCATTTCGCCGAGGTAGTCCTGCCACTGGCTGAAGTCCGGCGGGAAGAAGTCGGCGGCGAAGGTTGCCATGTTGCCGGAATCTTTGAAGAGCAGCAGCGGATCCATTTCCGCGCCCTTCCAGGAGATAATCAGCACCGCCAGCAGAATGGCCCAGCTGATGAGCGAGAACCAGCTGCGCTTCGGCGGTGGGAGGGTGATGGTTTGCATGTTGGCTCCTTAATCTGTTCTCCCTCTCCCTGTGGGAGAGGGCCGGGGTGAGGGCATCAGCGTGCGCATTTCCCCCTCACCCTAACCCTCTCCCTCAAGGGAGAGGGTACTTGAATTACTGCACCGCTTTATTCACGCTGGTCATTGCGCTCAGGGCGGCGGTCAGGCGGTCGAGATCGTCCAGCTGCGTCTGAATTTCCGACACTTTGCTGGTCTTCTCCTCTTCCTTCAGGCCCTTGTTGTCCTTCACGCCCTGCATCTGCTTAAACAGCGCCAGCTGGCGAATCGGAACCAGCTGCAGGTCGCTGGACGCGCGGAACGGTGCCCAGCCAAGACGTTCCAGAACCGCTTTCTCTTCCGGCGTTTTGCCGTAGCTCATGAAGAAGTCGTACACCTTGTCCTTGGTGCTCTCGGAGAGGTTTTTACGCCACACGATCGGGTCGCCCGGGATCAGCGGCGATTTCCAGATCACCTTGATTTCCTTCAGCTTGTCCGGCGCGGAGGTCTTGAGCTTGTCGAGGTTTTCAGTGTTGTTGGTGGCAACATCGACCTGCTTGTTGGCCACGGCCAGGGCGTTGGTCTCGTGGCTGGCGTTGACCGTGCGCTTGAAGTCGCTGGCGGAGGCGTTGTTTTTGGCGAAGACGTAATAGCCAGGGACGAGGAAGCCAGAGGTGGAGTTCGGGTCACCGTTGCCAAACGTCAGATCTTTGCGTTTGGCGAGCATGTCGTTGAGGTTGTTGATCGGGCTGTCTTTGTTGACGATCAGCACGCTCCAGTAGCCCGGAGAACCGTCTGCCGCAACGGTCTGGGCGAAGACCTGGCCGTTCGCGCGGTCTACCGCTTCCATCGCGGAGAGGTTGCCGTACCAGGCAATGTCCACTTTGTTAAAGCGCATCCCCTGGATAATGCCCGCGTAGTCCGGGGCGAAGAAGGCGTTCACTTTGATCCCCAGCCTGGTTTCCATATCTTTCAGGAACGGTTCCCACTGGGGCTTCAGGTTCTGCTGTGATTCCGTCGAAATGATGCCAAAGTTCAGCGCTTTTTCCTGCTCTTCGGCCCAGGCCGGGCTTAACAGGGTGCTGAGGCTGAACATGCTGGTAAAGGCCAGCGCGGCAACGGCTTTGTAGCTCATGTACTTTCCTCGGATCGGGTTTAGTTAAGCAGCCTGCGCGCTCTCTTCGACGCGGTTAATGCTGCGGTAGAGATGGTCAAAACGGTCGTTATCAAACTGGTGGCTTGCGCCATCAAAGAACACGTGCCCCTGACGCAGGGCGACGATGCGCTCGCAGTAGCGCAGGGCGTAATCCACCTGATGCAGCGTGACCACCACAGTGATACCGTCGTTCTGGTTAATGTCGCGCAGGGTTTCCATCACGATGCGCGCTGATTCCGGGTCCAGCGAGGCGATGGGTTCATCGGCAAGAATGATTTTTGCTTTCTGCATCAGCGCGCGGGCGATGGCGACGCGCTGCTGTTGTCCACCGGACAGGGTGGAGACGCGCTGGTGGGCGAAATGCGCCATGCCGACGCGGGTTAGCGCCCGTAAGGCGTCCTGCTTCTGAGAAGGAGAGAACCAGCGCAGGCAGGTGCGCCAGAATGGGGTGCTGCCGAGCGCGCCAATCAGCACGTTCTCCAGCACCGTCAGGCGGTTCACCAGGTTGAACTGCTGGAAGATGTAGCCCGTCTGGGCGCGGCTTTTGCGGATATCGCTCGCCAGACGGCCCGCGCGCTGCACGGTATTACCGAGCAGTTCGACGTGACTTTCCGGCGTTTTATCGCAGGTAATAAGGCCGCTTAAGTGACGCAGAAGGGTGGATTTCCCTGAACCGGACGGTCCGAGCAGCGCCACCATCTCGCCCTGCTGGACGGTCAGATCAACGGCGTGCAGAGCCTTATTGTGATGGAAGGTCTTGCTCAGTTTCTCGACGCGGATGACGGTTTGCATGTGCTGGGCCTCACGATAAATGTGGCCTCATGCTGGCGCATCAATGTGACATTTGGGTTAAGTGCAGGTTGCGGGAATTTGAAGAGTTAACGTGAAAGGGATGACAGTCACCGTAGGCCCGGGTCAGCGCAGCGTTACCGGGCGCTGTTGCCGGATGCGCTGCGCTTATTCGGCCTACAACGTTTGCTGCTGCTTAACGACGTTGATCATCCACGGCACGCCGTATTTGTCGGTGACTTTACCGAAGCCGTGCGCCCAGAAGGTTTCCTGCCAGGCCATTTCGACATTGCCGCCCGCTGCAAGGCTGTCGAACCAGCCTTTGCCTTCTGCCACGTCCTGGGTGTCGAGCACCAGCGTGAACCCGGCGTACTGCGCGCTGCTGCCGGGCGGCAACCCGTCGCTCATCATGATATCGCTGCCCGCGATGCGGACGTTGGAGTGGGCTATAGCGGAATCCGGGAACTGCATGCCGGACGGGCAGCCTTCTTCGCTGTGGTCGTCTTTGGGCATGTCGCCGAAGGTGATTTTATAGAGGAGTTCTGCGCCGATGGCGTTCTGGTAGAAGGCGGTGGCCTCCGCGCAGTTGCCGGCGAAAGAGATGTAGGGACTTAACGGCATAATCATTACCTCAGGTAAGAGAAGCCCGTTAAGTTTAGTTGTTGTAGGCCCGGTAAGCGAAGCGCCACCGGGCGCTTTTGCCGGATGCGCTTCGCTTACCGGGCCTACAGGTCAAATATCAGTTCTTTTTCACGAACTCAGATTTCAGCTTCATTGGGCCGAAACCGTCAATTTTGCAATCGATATTATGATCGCCTTCCACCAGACGGATATTCTTCACTTTGGTGCCAATCTTCAGCATGGAAGAACTGCCTTTGACTTTCAGATCTTTAACAACGGTGACGCTGTCGCCATCTGCCAGCAGGTTACCGTTCGCATCTTTCACGACCAGCGTGTCGCTGTCCTGCGAAGGTTCTGCATCATTCCATTCGTGAGCGCATTCCGGGCAAATGAACATGCCATTATCTTCATAGGTGTATTCAGAATTGCATTTCGGGCAGTGTGGGAGTTGCATGTCAGTATCCTCAAAAATGTTAACACGCTGGAAAGCGCCAGCTAAATGACGGCAGGGTGCCGAAAAAGGCGGCAAGTATAGCGCAAATCCACACTTTTGTCGGTGATATTGCGTAATAAAAAAAGTGCAAAAAAGGGTGTGGTAATGACACTTCCTGTCAGTGAGTTAAGCGATGCTTGAATCATTAAGACGGTGGAAACAAATGTCGCTAAATATATCGAATATTTTATTGCATCAAATTGCTACGCTCTCCCATTTCGGATAAGGTTAAGCAACAATCTGTTATTTATCCACGTTCTCTTACGCCAGCATCAGGCGGCGATCGAGAAATACCTCCCTTTTTAGGTGGGTAAATAGCGATGATATATCCTGAAGTTTCCTGAAAGTGAGCTACGCTTTTTATCCTTTGGTTTTCTGGCCAAAGGGGACGTTTACACGCCTTGCAAGGGTGGCAGTTTATTCTCTATTGCCATCAAATAGTTATATTCAGCGAACATGTTTTCCATACGTGATCATATAAGCCGATAAAGCATAATAAAAATCCGGTGGCTTAATAAAAGTAATAAATTTGCGTTAAGGAAAGGCTTTTATCATGCACACACAGACCATTTTTGAATTAAGCCAGGAAGCCGAGCGCTTGCTACAGCTCGCCTTGCAGAATCTTGATACGTTGAAATCAATGCCAGTTGCGATGCTGGATAACACCACTGCCGCTATTACGGGTATTAATAACAATGTATTGCCTTTACATTTCAGCGCGCGTGGCGTTGAGGCGCAACAGGCAATGCTGAATAATGAATTACGCAAAATTACCCGCCTCGAAATGGTATTGGCCATTGTGGGCACCATGAAGGCGGGTAAATCGACCACCATTAATGCGATTGTGGGCACCGAAGTGTTGCCAAACCGCAACCGACCGATGACGGCGCTTCCGACATTGATCCGCCACACGCCGGGCCAGAAAGAGCCTGTACTGCATTTCTCACACGTTTCTCCTATTGATACGCTGATCCTGCAGCTGCAGAAAAAACTGTGCGATTACGATCGCGGCAAGCTGGCGCAGCGTCTTGAAATAGATAAAGACATGAATACCCTGCTGGAGCGTATCGAAAAAGGGGAAGCGTTCGAGAAGCACCACCTGGGCGCAGAGCCGATATTCCATTGCCTGAAGAGCCTTAATGACCTGGTGCGGCTATCCCAGGCGTTGGGCGTTGATTTTCCGTTTTCCGAATACGCCGCTATTGAACATATCCCGGTTATTGAGGTGGAGTTTGTGCATCTCGCCGGTCTGGATGCGCATCTTGGTCAGCTAACGTTGCTGGATACGCCGGGGCCGAATGAGGCCGGGCAGCCGCACCTGCAAAAAATGCTCAGCGAACAGCTCGCGCGCGCGTCGGCAGTGCTGGCGGTGATGGATTACACCCAGCTGAAATCCATCTCCGATGAAGAGGTCCGCCAGGCGATTTCGGCGGCGGGGAAATCGGTGCCTTTATATGCGCTGGTGAATAAATTCGATCAGAAAGACCGGAACAGCGACGACGAAGAGCAGGTCCGGGCGATGATTTCCGGCACCCTGATGAAGGGGAATATTTCCCCTGGCCAGATTTACCCGGTTTCGTCGATGTGGGCCTATCTTGCAAATCGCGCCCGTTATGAAATGAATGCCCATGGACGGCTCCCTGATCATCAGGAACAGCGCTGGGTGCAGGATTTCGCCGAGGCCGCGCTTGGGCGACGCTGGCGCACGGCAGATTTGGACGATATCGAGCATATCCGTCATGCCGCAGACCTCCTGTGGGAAGATTCGCTGTTTGAACAGCCGATCCGTAAGCTGATTTATGCCGCCTACGCTAACGCCTCGCTGTTCGCGCTTCGCTCGGCGTCGCACAAGCTGCTGAACTACGCCCAAAATGCGAGAGAGTATCTTGATTTTCGTCATCAGGGGCTGACCGTGGCGTTTGACGAGCTGGAGCTGAATATCGCCCGGCTTGAAGAGGACATGGCGATGCTGCAGACGCGTCAGAATGTGGTCAGCCATGAAGTTAAACACGAGGTAGAAGAGGCGCTCAACGCCACCGATGAGTTTATGAACCGGCAGAAAGGCGTGCTTCAGCAGGCTATCGGCCATGTTTTTAGCCACCATAACCTTTTAGACCTGGCCGGTATTGACCCGCTGAGCCTGCGTGAGGATGAGCCCGCAGCGCTCGGCCAACTGGTGCTGGAAGACGAAGGGCAGGCGCAGGTTGTGTTGAGTAAGATCAGCTCCTCCTGCGAGCTGATCATGCTGGATGCGCAGAATAAGATCGGCCGCGAGCTGGCCTTACGCTTCGATCAGCTGGAGTCTACGCTGGCGCGTTCTCTAAATGAGGCGATGCGCCCGATTGAAATGCGGATCAAAGAGCAGTTGAGCCATGCGGGGTTTAGGGCGCGGATTAGCTTCCCGGCGTTTCAGGCGAACCAGCTTAACTTCAACACGCGAGCCTTGTTTAACGACGCCATTGTGCTGGACAACCGTCCTGCAGGCCAGCCCTCAGGGGCGGGCAGTATGCGTGATACCGTATCGCGCTGGCTGAATAATCCGGGCTGGGGCTGGGAAGAATATGTGGTGGCGCGCACGCGGTATGTTATTGATGTTGGCCAGCTTCATGACAAATTTAAGCAACATATTGATCAGTTCTGTGAACAAATCCGTAAAGCTTTGGCCGCGCAGGTCGATGTCTCTGTTACGGCAGGCATGGCAACGTTTTTTGCAGAATTCTCGCTATGCCTGACCGGATTACAGGAAAGCTTGCGTGATAGCCTCGCAGTGCGTCAGCAGAATGAGCATTCGACCCGAGCGCTCAGCCAGCTGTTGAAGCAAAGTATTACGACTGCGACGTGGATTCAGGAAGACACCCGACTGTTACGCGATGATATTCAAACCCTATTCGCAGCAGAGCAACCATGACAACACAGCTACTGGACGGTCCCGGGCGGACGCTGGAGTGTATTCATCCAAAATTTATGGTCGATCTGGTTCAGGGGGTGGACGCTGCGCGTCATACCCACCTGGGGCCACAGCAGCTGCAGTTTCGTGAGCGTTTGACTCAGGAGATCATGACGCATACCCGGCTGCGGCCGTGGGCGATGGCGGGAATGCTCAACGAAAATGCGGCGCTGCGTCTGGGGTTGGCGGAAAAGCTGGCGGGCATGCTCGACCCGGGTCATCTGGCGTTAACCCGCATGACGGATAAACTGTTGATGCTTCGCCAGCAAGCAAACCCGCGAACCGCCCAGTCCCCTGGCCTGATGCAGCAGTATGAAGAACTCTCCTCTCACTTTAACCAGCGTGCCGAGTATAAAGAGAAAGCGCTCACCCAGCGCGGGCTTACGGTTCAGGCGGGCGAGCATAGCGAACAGATTTTTACCCGCTGGCTCGCCGGGCACTACGACAGCTGGTCGTTGGCCGGGCGCTGTTACGTTGTGCTGGAAGAGTTGCGCTGGGGAGCCTTTGGCGATGCCTGCCGTCTGGCAAATGAAGATGTGGCGGCAATGCTTAAGGATAACCTGCGCAGCATGGCGGCAAACTATCTGGCTCAGGGCATTAATGCCTCTCCCACAACACGACATTTTTACCATCAATGGCTGGCAACACCTGCCTCTGCGGGCCTGATGGATTACAAAGAGATGCTGGACTGGCTCGGGGACTGGTGTCAGGCGGATAAACATCCGGTGAGCTGGTCAGTAACGCAGAACTGGCAGACGGTTGCGCTGGGAATGCCGCGGCTTTGTTCGGCTAAACGGCTGGTTGATGGGATGGTGGAAGAGATTTTTGGATGAATCCCTCACCCTAACCCTCTCCCCGCAGGGGAGAGGGGACGGTTTGGCGCGGAGGGTTAATGATGAAGTTCTACTGCTTTCCGTTCTACGTCCTGCTCGGGTACATTTCCGAAGCGTTTCGCGTAAAGCGCCGTAATGATTGGCACCAGTATCGCCGTCACAATCACGCTGGCGGCAACCAGCGCCGTGGCGGACGCGGCAACCGGTTCAAAGGCCGGGTTAATCTGGGCGATAATCACCGGGTTTGCCACCGCAGCACCTGCGGCTGATGAGGCGGCGACGCCTGCAGTCCCGTTTCCTCCTCCAATTACGCGGTCAGCAATAATCAGCGGGATACCCGTGATAACGATCACCGCAACGCCCAGCACAATACCCAGCAGGCCGGTCTCGAGGATCACGTTGAGGTTGATGGTGTTACCCAGCGCGAAGCCGAAGAATGGGATCAGCACCGGCGTGGCTTTGCTGAAGAAATCACGCAGGTCGGTGTCCAGGTTCCCCAGCGCGAAGCCGATCAGGAACGGCAGGATTGCGCCGACAAAATGATGGGGTTCAAAAGAGGCCAGACCGGCAGATCCCAGGATCAGCATCGTCATCAGCGGGCCGGATTCCAGCGACATCAGTACGAACGCGCCTGACTCTTCTTTGGTGCCGTACTGATTCATCAGGCTGGCATACAGACCACCGTTGGTCATATCCATTGCTGAAACAATAGCCAGAACCGATAATCCAGCGAAGAATCCGGTCTGAATTCCGTTCTCCGGAATGAACATCGCACAGACCATTGCCACGACCCAGGCGACGGCAATTTTGGTCAGGACTAATGTTCCTGACTTTCGTAATACCGTACCGGTTGCGCGTAAATTAATGGATGCGCCAATACAAAAGAACCATACCGCCAGAATGGGTACCGTTCCGGTAATCATACCTTTTGTGAACCCGCCGAAATAAGCCCCTGTATCGGGTGCCAGCGTATTTAAGATCGCACCCAGTACCAGCGGAACCAGCATCATCCCACCGGGAATGCGTTCTATCGTGGCTTTAATCTTCATGTTTCACCCTCACATCCTGCTCCGCAAGGTTTGCGGAGTAATTCGGAAAATAATTTAATAAATTCAGTGAATTGACTTGTTTTTTTGAACGGTCAATTCGTTATCCATGCAAAAAATTAAAACAAGTGCAGTCTTTAAATTTTCAGATGAAAGCACTTCAGGCGTTGCGTTCGGATTTATGATGCGATCATTGGAATGATGATTCAATGAAAATAAAACAGTGTTTTAGTTATCTTCATCACATATTGAATGTAAACAGAGGAGTCGACCCCTGATAATTAAAATGTATGTAAATCTGATGTGAATAAATGTGGTTTATTTTTTTTGATATGCAGGAAATAATGACGTGCGTGAGGACTTTTTAGGGGAGGGTAAAGAAAGACCTTAAGAGGGCTAATTGACAAAGCTTGACGCCCGCTGACGAACCATAAATATATGTGTGAAGTTGATCACAAATATAAACGCTGGTAGGGTAAAGAGGTCACTAACTGCCCAGACAGGCGTCAACAGGTTCGGTTGTATCGACGTAAAACGTCAATGTAAGTAAACCTGCTACGCTTGAATAAGGGGTTCGCATGGAGCGGATCCCTGGTTCACAGATTGCACCTTGAACTGTGAAACGGACAGGGCTGAGTCTACGAGGAAAGCTATGCTTAGAAGGAAAAAGGTTAAACCCATCACGCTTCGCGACGTCACTATTATTGATGACGCAAAACTGCGTAAAGCGATCACCGCCGCGTCGCTCGGTAATGCGATGGAGTGGTTCGATTTTGGTGTCTACGGCTTTGTGGCCTATGCGTTAGGTAAAGTGTTCTTCCCCGGTGCCGACCCGAGCCTGCAGATGATTGCGGCATTAGGTACTTTCTCTGTTCCCTTCCTGATACGCCCGTTGGGTGGTTTGTTCTTCGGCGCGCTCGGCGATAAATATGGTCGCCAGAAAATTCTTGCCATCACCATTGTGATTATGTCGATCAGTACCTTCTGTATCGGCCTGATACCGTCCTATGCCACCATTGGCATCTGGGCACCGATCCTGCTGTTGCTGTGTAAGATGGCGCAGGGCTTCTCGGTGGGCGGCGAATATACCGGTGCGTCGATTTTCGTCGCGGAGTATTCCCCGGACCGCAAACGTGGCTTTATGGGAAGCTGGCTGGACTTCGGTTCGATTGCCGGGTTCGTGATGGGTGCGGGCGTCGTGGTGCTGATCTCGACCGTTGTCGGTGAAGAGAACTTCCTCGAATGGGGCTGGCGTATTCCGTTCTTTATCGCGCTTCCGCTGGGCATCATCGGTCTTTATCTGCGCCATGCGCTGGAAGAGACCCCGGCGTTCCAGCAGCACGTTGAAAAACTGGAGCAGGGCGACCGTGAAGGACTGCAGGACGGCCCGAAAGTCTCGTTTAAAGAGATTGCAACCAAACACTGGCGCAGCCTGCTGACCTGTATTGGTCTGGTGATTTCTACCAACGTGACCTATTACATGCTGCTGACCTACATGCCGAGCTATCTGTCGCATAACCTGCACTACTCGGAAGATCACGGTGTGCTGATTATTATCGCCATCATGGTGGGTATGCTGTTCGTGCAGCCTATTATGGGTCTGCTGAGCGATCGCTTCGGCCGTCGACCGTTCATCATTCTGGGCAGCGTGGCGCTGTTTGCGCTGGCTATACCGGCCTTTATTCTGATTAACAGCAATGTGCTGGGCCTGATTTTTGCCGGTCTGCTGATGCTGGCGGTGATCCTGAACTGCTTTATCGGGGTGATGGCTTCTACGCTGCCCGCAATGTTCCCGACGCACATTCGCTACAGTGCGCTGGCGGCAGCGTTCAACATCTCCGTTCTGATTGCCGGCCTGACGCCGACGCTTGCTGCCTCACTGGTGGAGAGCACCCAGAACCTGATGATGCCGGCTTATTACCTGATGGTGATTGCGGTGATTGGTCTGGTGACCGGCCTGACCATGAAGGAGACGGCAAACCGTCCTCTGAAAGGGGCAACGCCTGCGGCATCGGATATTCAGGAAGCGAAAGAGATCCTGCGTGAGCACTACGACAACGTAGAGCAGAAGATTGAAGATATCGACGTAGAGATTGAAGAGCTACAGAAGAAACGCTCCCGACTTGTTGATCAACATCCACGGATTAACGAGTAACAACGAAACCCGCCGCTGGCGGGTTTTTCTTTTATTAGCAACCTGCTGCGATGTAGTCACCGTTGGCGCTGATGGGGATCACCGTCAGAAACAGGACGGTGGCGAACAGGATGAGCACAATCCCGCCAGCGATTTTGAATACGGGAACCAGCCAGCTCAGGGACGTTCCATTATCGAAATAAGTGACCGTTTTCTCACGGGCATACCGTACCGCCAGCGATAGCCCCATTATAGAGAGCGCCGTACCCAGCGACATGGTCATCACCGCCGCGATGCCCCAGCTGACAATCCCCAGTGCGTTCGAGAACATCAGGATCATGATTGCGCCACTGCAGGGACGCGCACCAATTGCCAGAATAACCCCCAGACGAGTCTTCCAGTCACCCTTTGTCAGGTCTGCCCCAACGCCATGATGGCCGCAACCGCACTGCTCGTCGTGCTGATGCAGAGGGGAGAGTGAACGTATGGTCATCCTGTGCGGCTTTAGGCTCTTCAGAGCCTGATAAATGATAAACGCACCGAAGGCGCCAATCAGCACGGCGCTGATTTTCTCCACATACCAGCGGCTGGTGCTGATATCGCCCGACGCGAGGTTCAAGCCCACCGCTAAGATGAAGACAAAAAGGATCGCGCTGACGCCCTGCATCAGGCTGCCAAGAAAAGGTACGACCCGCGCGGCCAGCTCGCTTTCTTTATTTGTAGTGAGATAGGTGGTGACAATGAATTTGCCATGCCCCGGCCCGACGGCGTGAAGTACGCCATAAAGGAAGGCCCCCGTTAAGAGCCATAGCCCACCGCTGTACTGGTGGTTGTTCAGCTGGAGTAAGTACATCACCAGATAGCGATGTAAGGTGATCTGTGTGGCGAGGCACCACTGGATAAAGGCATTCCAGTGCGCATGGAGCGTGAACCCCGCCAGGATAAGCGCCAGGAGCAACAACCCTGCTGTAGGAATGCGCCAGTCTCGGGTGAGACGTTGTGTGATCATGTGGATAGCCTGCAGGGGGAATATTTGCCGCTAGTATAGTTGATTTTACCCCTCTATTCGCAGACTGACCCTACGGTCTTGAACTCAATTGTGGATAAGTCTGTGTGTAAAAAGGTATAAGGCGGGGTTTTGCTGTGGAATGCAGCAGTCAGTCATTTTTCTGTCATTTAGCGGTTGCGGCCTGCTGAGAACTCCCTATAATGCGCCTCCATCGACACGGAACATGTGAATCACTTCACAAACAACCGGGTCGGTTGAAGAGAAAAAATCCTGAAATAACGGGTTGACTCTGAAAGAGGAAAGCGTAATATACGCCACCTCGCAACGGTGAGCGAAAGCCGCGTTGCACTGCTCTTTAACAATTTATCA
>Ga0256408_1000099_pt1 | contig 136661 bp, 120 predicted proteins | sample PhyAR1_FD_185998 | JGI IMG/M metagenome (GOLD analysis project Ga0256408, IMG submission 185998) | Leaf surface microbial communities from alfalfa plants in UC Gill Tract Community Farm, Albany, California, United States - DLSL A.R1 | ecosystem: Host-associated > Plants > Phyllosphere >...
CATCAAACTGGGCCTGCTAGAACTGTAAGCAGGCGGCGATAAACATAACCGAACCGCCGTATACGGACCCGTATGTACGGTGGTGTGGGAGGAGGCTGATCGTGAGGTCAGCCCCTATCCCGATTTATTCCTTCACTAAATCGCCTTTCACCCCGGCAACAATCTCAAACGACCGTAAACGCGCCTGATGATCGAAAATCTGGCCGTTAACCATGATCTCATCCGCATCCGTCTCGCGCAGCAGGCTTTGCAGGCCATGGCGGATGGTGCTTTCGCTACCGACGATCGACATACCTAGCGCCTGATCGACGCCATACTGCTCACCTGCGGTCCACAGCGCATGGATATTATCGACCGGCGGCGGCAGTGGGCCTGGTGAGCCACGGCGCAGGTTGATAAACTGCTGCTGCATAGAGGTGAACAGGAAGCGGGCGTTTTGGTCGCTGTCTGCGGCGACCACGTTGACACACACCATCGCGTGCGGCTGCTGGCACTGCTCAGACGGCTTAAAGTTCTCACGGTACACATTCAGTGCCTGGAACAGCATATCTGGCGCAAAGTGCGAGGCGAAGGCAAACGGCAGGCCGAGCTGTGCTGCCAATTGCGCACTGTAGAGGCTGGAACCCAACAGCCAGACTGGCACTTGTAACCCTTGGCCCGGTACGGCCTGCACTGCTTGCCCCGGTTGTACTTCGCCAAAGTAATGTTGCAGTTCCTGCACGTCACGCGGGAAGTTATCCACTTCGCCAGAGAGGTGGCGACGCAGCGCCATCATAGTGCGTTGGTCGGTACCCGGCGCACGGCCAAGCCCCAGATCTATACGCCCCGGATACAGTGACTCCAAGGTGCCGAACTGTTCGGCGATCACCAGCGGCGCATGGTTTGGCAGCATCACGCCACCTGAACCGAGGCGAATGCTCTGGGTGCCGGAGGCTAAATAACCCAGTAATACCGACGTCGCGGCACTGCCGATGCCGGTCATATTGTGGTGTTCCGCTAGCCAGTAGCGCTGATAGCCCCACTTTTCGGCATGTTGTGCCAAATCCAGCGAGCAGTGAAACGCATCGCGCGCCTTGGCTCCCTGAGGGATCGGGGATAAATCCAGTACCGAAAGCGGCACCCGTGTGTGTTCAGTCATTTCATCGTCCATTGTGCTTATCAGGTTGATCGCTTAAAGGGCGATTGCAGGGATCTGCAACTAAAAAAGCGATTATGCTTTTTGTGTTAAAAGCATAATCGAAAATACGGTTATAAAAGGGGATATATGTGCTCGCAATATCCTTATGAGAATAATGGTTTTTTTACAGCTATGATGGTTTTTGTTTGCACGCTGATGTTCAAGGGGCTGAAGTAATGAAAAAGAAGACGCTGTTTACCCTGCTGCTGATGGGGATAGCTATCGCCATGGCGGTGCTATTCCGCGCGCATAATCAGGATTTGTTGTTGCAGGGCGAAGTGGATGCCCCCGAAGTGATCGTCGCCTCCAAAGCCAAGGGCCGGGTGATAGAGCGCCTGGTAGAGCGTGGGGACGATGTGAAAACCGGGCAACTGCTGCTACGGCTGGAAAGCCCGGAGCTGATGGCCCAGCTACGTTCAGCGCAGGCTTCGCGGGATGAGGCTCAAGCGCAGTTGGACCAATCGCTGCATGGCACCCGTGAAGAAAGCATCCGTAACTTGCGCGCCAACCTGGCACAGGCCGAGGCGCAATACCAGAATGCCCAACACGATTACGACCGTAACCTGAGCGTCGCCAGCAAAGGCTACGTATCCAAATCTGAATTGGACAGCTCACGCCGTGCGCGTGATACCGCCTATCAACAGGTGCAGGCCGCCAAAGCCAATTTGGACGAAGGCATTAATGGCGATCGCATCGAACTGCGGCAGAAATATGAAGCTGCCTTGAGGGCCTCCGAGCAAGACCTGCTAGAAATTCAGGCCCAGACCGATGACTTACTGGTTAAAGCTCCGGTTGATGGCGAAGTGGGGCCAATCCCGGCAGAAGTGGGTGAGCTGCTCAACGCCTCCAGCCCATTGATGACGCTGATCCGCGTACCTGATGCCTATTTCGTGTTTAACCTGCGGGAAGATATTCTGGCGCATGTCCGCAAGGGGGATAAGGTCCAACTGCGCGTCCCAGCGTTGAAAGACCAAACGATCGAGGCCGAAGTGCGCTATATCGCCCCTCTGGGTGATTACGCCACCAAGCGTGCCACGCGGGCCACCGGTGACTTTGATCTGAAAACCTTTGAAGTTCGTTTGTATCCGTCGCAGCCGATAGATGGCCTGCGCCCAGGGATGAGCACCTTATGGCAATGGAAAGAGTAAGGGCAGGTTGGCGCTGCTTCAGCCACGCGTTCAGCAACGAGTGCCGCATCGCTTTTCGCCGGCCGGTGGTGCACTGGCTGGGGTGGATCTTCCCATTGATCCTGTTTGGCCTGATCAGCAGTAACTTCTCGGAAGGGACCTTGCTCGATCTGCCGGTCTCGGTGGTGGATAACGATCACAGCCCGCTATCCAAAAACCTGATCCGTAAGCTGGATGCGGGTTCTCATGCCCATGTGCAAGCCTATGACGGCGGTCTTGATGAGTCGTTGCGCCGTTTGCGTAGTGCGCAGGACTACGCTTTGCTGTCTATCCCGGCCGATTTTGAGGCGGACGCGCTGGCGGGCAATCAGCCGAGCGTGGTGCTGTATTACAACGCGCTGTTTTACGGTGCCGGGCTGTATTCCACCCAGGATTTCAGTGGCCTGATGACCGAGGCCAACGCCAATTACCGCTCGATCATTGCCGGGGCCATGGGCAAGTCGCTGCCACCGCTGGCGGATGTCACCCTCAACTACGGCAGCCTGTTCAATGCCAGCGGCAGCTATATCTATTATCAGCAGTTTGCCGCCACCATTCATATGCTGCAGCTGTTTGTGGTGACCTGCATGATTTACGTGATGGCGCGCAGTAAGTCCTTGCTAAAAGCCAAGCCCTTCAGCCTGGCGCTGCTGGGGAAACTGGCTCCCTACACCCTGTGTTTCACTACCTTGCTGATGGTGGAGATTGCCGCGCTGGTGGGCATTTTTGACGCTCGCGTCAGCGGCAACCCGCTGTTTATGCTGATGATTGGTTTCTTCTATGTGATGGCAGCACAAAGCATCGGCCTGTTGCTGTATACCTTTACCGGCAGCGCCATTACTGCCTACACCCTGATTGGCATGTTGGTGAGTATTGCACTGACTTTCTCTGGCATGGCTGTGCCTGAGCTTTCCATGCCGCTACCGGCGCGCATTATTTCCAATATCGAGCCTCTTACCCACGCGCTGTACGCCATGTTCGACGTCTTCCTGCGGCAGGTGCCCGCCAGCGCTATCCTCAGCGTGTGTGCGCTGTTGGTTGTCTACCCGTTGGTGACGGCACTGTTGGTGCGTAACCGGCTGCTGAAGCGGCTGGCAAAAGAGGAGACGGTAGGATGAAAAGCTATTGGCTCACTTTCCGCAAAGTATTGACGAGCATGTTGGAACGGCCAATGTGGCTGATGCTGATCCTGTCGCTGTGCATCATGAGTATGGTTTATGCCAACCGCACGGTGTGGGATCTGCCGGTAGGGGTGATCGATCAGGATCACAGCACCGCCAGCCGCCTGCTTATCCGCCAGTTGGATGCCACCCCTAAGATCGCTATTCAAACCTACGACAACCTGGATGAGGCAAAACGCGATCTGGGTTGGCGCAAACTGTTTGCGGTGATCATCATGCCGGTGGATCTGGAGAAGAAGATCCTCAACGGCAAAAACATCGAGATCCCGGTGTTCGGTGATGCCACCAACCGGCTGGCGAACGGCCAGATCCAACAGGACGTGGTGGCGGCCTATCAGCAGTTGCTGGGCCAGTACAACACCTCGTTGCTAATGCGCAGTGGTTTCAGTGAACGGCAGGCTCAGGTGATCATGATGCCGATCCAGAGCCAAACGCTGGACGTATTCAACCCCGGCATCAGCTTTGCGGCGATTATCTTTCCGGGTTTGTTGGTGATGTTATTGCAGCACTCGTTGCTGATTGCCTGCGTGCGCGTCAGCATTGTGTTGAAAGGAACGCCGGGCGGCAAGCCGTCGCTTCCTGTTTATCTGGGGGGGCTGTCGGCTCTGCTGCCGATCTGGCTGTTCTTGTCGATTGTGTTATTTGTGCTGTGGCCCTGGGTCTTGGGCTATCGCCAGACTGCGACGATCCCGGAGATCTTGCTGCTGACTTTCCCGTTCCTGCTTGCGGTGCTTGGACTAGGCAAGCTGGTGACCGAATGCTTGCGCAGCGTGGAGATGATTTACCTGACGCTGTCGTTTATCACCACCCCGGTGTTTTACCTTTCTGGCACCATCTGGCCGCTGCAAGCGATGCCGCAGTGGGTCAGGGCGATTTCTTCGATGATCCCCTCAACCTGGGCAACCAAAGCGATTGCCGGTGTGAATCAGATGGGGCTATCGCTGCGTGATGTCGGCGGGGACGTTGCCATGCTGCTGCTATTGGGGGCGATTTATACGCTGATTGGTATTGGCGTCGGAGCGCTACGCAACCGAGTAGGGCTGCGTAATCTATTCCGTAAACGTCAGGTGTAGGGAAGACGTTATGGCGGCTACTCCCAACCCGATTTTACGTAGGGGCGCTGCATGCTGCGCCCGTCTTTGCTTTGTCATCCATCCGAATGAAATGTAGTGTTCTGCAATAGAGGATTTATTGCACCAACTCTAATCCGGCTACGCGCCGCCAGTAGCCGTTGCATTCGGCATGGTCGGTTAACGTCAGTGGCTGCTGACCTTGCTCATTGGCCCGAAAGCTGTCGAGCATCGCCAGTGTTTCAACCCCCTGTGGCGACAGACGTACAATATCCACCAATCCCTGCATGCTGGTCAGTTCGTTGCCCAGGTTGTAGCAGTAACCGCTCATGGTCTGGATACCGTTGAGCACAAACACCTGTTGGTTCTCTTGAGAATTGACGATGCGCCCCTGCGGATATTTGATGCAGCAGGTTTCGCATTCATCCTTGCCCCGGTTTTCTGAGCGAGCAGTGAAACAGCGCGCCGAATAGGCCAGTGGTAAATGGCCGTAACTCAACACTTCCACTTCAAACCCCTGGCGGAACCCCAATTCATCACATTGCTGCAGTAAATTGGCCAGCCAGTCGCGTGAAAGCTCCACTGGCATGCACCAGCGCATCATGCCCTGCTTGTGCAGCAGGCGTAGAGTGTAGGCGTTGTAGCAATTGAGGGCATGCCCTGCGACAAACGGCAAACCGCGATCGGCGGCCATATTCACCGTGCCAAGGTCGTTGGCTTCGATCAGGAATTCGCCGTTCTCCACATAACGCTTCAGCTCATTCAGCTCTGAAGGCGCCTGTAGCAAAGCCAGGGTAGAGATCACCACCTGCTTACCCGATTTGGCGATCTCCTGTGCCAGCGCCAGCCAGTCACCTACTTTCATCTCACGCCGTTTGGTGCAGACGCTCTCGCCGAGATAGATGATATCGGCGCTGCTGCTGATTGCTTGCTGATAAAAGGCTTCTATCTCGCTGTTTGGCCAGTAGTAGAGCACCGGGCCTAATGCATATTTCATGGTTTCTCCTACTGCCATTTGCGGTGGTACGCGCCAAGCGTGGTCTGGGTGCCTTCGGACATTGCGCCGAGCGTTTCCATCCAGGCGGCGTCGGCTTGATAGCCAGCCGGGTTGGCCATACAGCGATCTATGGCCTGGCGCCAGACGCGTGCAACCTGGCTGACATAGGCAGGGCTGCGTTGGCGGCCTTCAATTTTCACCGAGGCAATATTGGCGGCCAGTAGCTCCGGCAGCAACTCCAGCGTATTCAGGCTGGTGGGTTCTTCCAGCGGGTGATAGAGCACGTTATCCACCAGATAGCGGCCTTTGCACAGCGTTGGGTAACCAGCGTTTTCGCCGTCCTGATAGCGATCGATCAGCACGTCATTCAGGCGCGATTCCATCCCCTGTGGCGTTTGTTGCCAGCGTACAAAGCGGGCTGGTGAGCAGGCGCCTACGGTGTTAGGCGATTCCCCGGTTAGATAAGAGGAGAGGTAACACCGCCCTTCGGCCATGATGCACAGGCTGCCAAAGGCGAAAACTTCCAACGGCACCGGGCTGGTGCGTGATAATTGCTTCACCTGGTGCATCGATAGCACGCGCGGCAGCACCACGCGGGCAACATCAAAGTGGCGCTGATAAAAACGGATGGCTTCTTCATTGGTTGCAGAGGCCTGTACTGAAACATGGCGCTCCACCTGCGGATAACGCTCCGCTGCGTACTCCAGCATTGCCAAATCTGCCAGGATCAGCGCGTCGGCACCCAACTGTGCGGCCATATCCACGGCGCGCTGCCAGCGGGCGTAGCCATCGGGGTGGGCAAAGGTGTTGATGGCGATATGCAGCTTGCGGCCATGCCGGTGCACATAGTCAGCCGCTTCCTGCAGCTTCTTCTCGGTAAAGTTCAGCCCGGCAAAGTGGCGCGCATTGGTATCGTCTTTCAGGCCGATGTAAACGGCGTCTGCGCCATTATCTACCGCGGCTTTCAAGGCCGGCAGGTTGCCAGCGGGGCAAAGCAGCTCCATAGATCTATCCTGATTCCAGCCATACACCTGGCCAGGTATATGCTGTGATAAACGTTGCCGGGCCATTGATTCGCCTGGCAATGATGTAAATGGGGAGACAATTTTAGTGAACCCGAGGTTAACAAGCTTTGATTTGAGGCAGCTTCTGGCGTATTGATATTCAAGCGGTAACTTGAAATCTGTAGGGAAAGATGAGCGTTAATTGCACCATTTGTTGATATAGACCGGTTACGCGTAGCCGCAATGTGGCAAAATAACCTCAGACTGAGTAGAAAGGAGTGAATAACAGTGTTGGAAAAACTACGAGCACGCATTGTGCGTCAAGGGCCGTCGCTGTTGCGCGTACCGTTAAAATTCACGCCGTTTGCTCTGCAGCGTCAGGTTTTGCAACAGGTGCTGAGCTGGCAGTTCCGTCAGGCGCTAGCTGAGGGGGATCTGGAGTTTCTCGAATCGCGCTGGCTGAAGATTGAAGTGCGCGATCTGGCTCTGCAATGGTTTATGACGGTAGAAAACGATAGGCTGGTGGTGAGCCAACAGGCTGAGGCGGACGTCAGCTTCAGCGGCGAAGCCAACGATCTGATCTTGATTGCGGCACGTAAACAAGATCCCGACACGCTGTTTTTCCAGCGTCGGTTGCAGATTGAAGGAGATACCGAATTGGGCCTGTATGTAAAAAATCTGATGGACGCTATCGATCTGGATGCGATGCCTACGCCGTTACGCGTTGGGCTGCTGCGGTTAGCGGACTTTGTGGAAGCTGGTTTGCAGGAGGGCACGGCGCAAACTTCCCGTGTGCCGCAGCCATGCTGATCCGCGTTGAAATTCCGGTGGATGCCGCAGGTATTGATGCGCTGCTGCGTAACGCCTTTGGCCGTGATGACGAAGCCGAGCTGGTACAACAACTGCGTGAAGACGGGTTGTTGACGCTGGGCATCGTTGCTACCGACGAAGAGGGTGGCGTGGTCGGTTATGCCGCATTCAGCCCGGTTGACGTTGCGGGCGAGGATCGCCAATGGGTTGGCCTTGCGCCGTTGGCGGTAGAGGAAAGCCTGCGTCGCCAAGGGCTGGCCGAAAAGCTGGTTTACGAAGGGTTGGATGCGCTGAATGAGTTCGGCTATGCCGCCGTAGTGGTGCTGGGCGAACCGGCTTACTACGGGCGCTTCGGCTTTAAAACGGCTGCCCAGTTCGATCTGCATTGCCGCTGGCCAGGAACGGAAGCCGCATTCCAGGTTTATCCGCTGGCGGAAGACGCGCTGAGTGGTGTGAATGGGCTGGTGGAGTATTCGGCGCCCTTTAGTCGCTTTTAACTACCGGTAGCAGGTATTCCAATGAGAGGGGCGGATTCACTATCAGCTCCTCTTTTTGTTTTTTGCTCAACTGTTTCACCCGATACTCCAGCCGCAAAGCCATTGAGCGATCCCCCACCTGGCAGTGAAAAACCAGTTCCAGCTCCCCTTTGCCACGTAGGGCTTTGGCCCCTTTACCGGCCTGATGCTGCGCCGCTCGCCGGGCGACGTCTGTCGTGATACCGGTGTACAACATCCCGCTTGGCATTCGCAGCATATAGAGATGCCAGGTTATTTCACTCATAATGGCCTGCGTAATAGTTCAAATAGTTACCGAGCCCAAAAAGGACCCTGACCCACCGAATCCCTAACCAGCAGCTCCGAAGTAAAAACGTTGTCCTTCGACAGATAGCCGCCGTCGAGCATAGCGATCAGTCGGTCGATCACTTCGCTCATCATATCGCTCACCGGGTCTTTAACGCTGGATAACGCCGGGGAGAGATAGGGAGCCGTAGGGATATTATCGAAGCCGATAACCGAGACGTCATTGGGCACGGCAATGCCCGCCTCGATCAATTTCTTGATGGCACCAACGGCCATATCATCGTTGCTGGCGAGTACTGCGCTAAAGGTGATTTTATCCTTGAGCAAGGACTCCATCGCCGCCGCACCGCTGGCTGGCGTCCACTTTCCCTTGATGATGAGTTTATCATCCAACTTAATATCATATTGATTTAAGGCTTCTTTATAGCCGGATAGTCGCTCAATCGCCGTTGGTGAATCCAGTGAGCCGGTAATAAAGGCGATATTCCGGTGGCCCTGCTCAATCAGGTATTTTGTTGCCTTAAAGCTGGCCCCTTTGTGGTCGCAGCAGATGCAATGGCTTTGGTGTTTTCTCAGCCTGCGATTCACCACCATGATGGGTTGCTTGTGCTGCTCGATGATGTCGTCCATCGCTTCGATGGTTAAGAAACGCGGGTAGATGATGATGGCGTCGCAGCGTAAATCGAGCAGGAATCGGATCGCCTCTTGCTCTTCTGCGGCGCTGTGCTTGCCGTCCACCAGGATCAACTGGCGACCGTTGTCTTCCAGCTTTTGCGCCGCCTGAGAAAGTATCTCGCTGAAATAACTGCCGTTATAGAGGGTGTTGGTGACCACCAGACCAATGCACTGGGATTTATTGGTGGCCAGATTTCTCGCCAGTAGATTGGGACGATAACCCGCCTCTTCGATGGCTTTAAACACCTGATCTTTGGTGGCTTCGCTGACGTACCCTTTGCCGGAAAGAACGCGTGAAACAGTGGCTTTTGAGACGCCTGCCTTTTTTGCCACTTCCTGCATGGTAGACATAGGGTTTTCCCGGCTTTTAACAATTACCCCCATTCTACACATTCCACCGCATTAGAGCAGACCCTTTGCAGCTTCTCGAACCCATTCATGTCGATCACAATCACAAAATAGACAATAAAAAAAATTATAGATTGATCTTATATATGAATATCAACAATCCTGTGTGGAACCGGTTACCTATCTATGAGAGTTGTCCTCATGTCTAAGAATTATGCGGCAGTATCAAGATCGATAGTGGATGCAGTTGGGGGAGCGAGTAACGTCGCGGCGGTGACTCATTGCATGACGCGTTTACGCTTTGTGCTCAACGACGACACCCTCGTCGATGCCGCCAGGCTGAAGGCAATTGGTGGCGTACTGGGTGTGGTAAGAAGCGAAAATCAGTGTCAGGTGATCATTGGCAACACCGTTTCACAGGCCTATGCCGAAGTGTTGAAACTGTTGCCCGAAGGGGCGGTAGCCCAGCAACCGGCGCCGGAAAAGAACAAGATCACTCTCAAACGCATCGGTGCGGGGATCCTGGACGCACTGATTGGCACCATGTCACCGCTGATCCCGGCCATTATCGGCGGCTCGATGGTGAAACTGCTCGCCATGATCCTGGATATGACCGGCGTGTTCGGCAAAGGCTCCTCGACGCTGATTATCCTCAACGTCATTGGCGACGGGGCGTTCTTCTTCCTGCCGGTGATGGTTGCCGCTTCCGCAGCGGTAAAATTCAAAACCAATATGTCGCTGGCGATCGCAATTGCCGGGGTACTGGTTCATCCCGCATTTATCGATCTGATGGCGAAAGCCGCGCAGGGCCAACAGGTTGAATTTATGGGTATCCCGGTCACGGCGGTGAAATACACCTACACGGTGATCCCGGCGTTATTCATGACCTGGTTGCTCTCCTACATTGAAAGATGGGTCGATCGCATCACGCCAGCCGTAACGAAAAACTTCCTCAAACCGATGCTGATCGTGCTGATCTCTGCGCCGATCGCCATCCTGTTGATTGGCCCGCTGGGCATCTGGATTGGTAGCGGCATTTCCGCGCTGGTGTACACCATTCACAGCTACCTGGGCTGGTTATCCGTAGCGATTATGGGTGGGCTTTGGCCGCTGCTGGTCATGACCGGGATGCACCGCGTATTTACGCCAACCATCATTCAGACCATCGCGGAAACCGGCAAAGAAGGCATGGTGATGCCCTCTGAAATTGGTGCCAACCTCTCGCTGGGCGGTTCATCGTTGGCGGTAGCCTGGCGGACCAAAAATCCGGAGCTGCGTCAGACGGCGCTGGCCGCTGCGGCATCGGCAATTGTTGCCGGGATTTCAGAACCCGCGCTTTATGGTGTGGCAATACGCTTGAAGCGCCCGCTTATCGCAGCGCTGATCAGTGGTTTTGTCTGCGGCGGCGTGGCCGGAATTGCCGGATTGGCGAGCCACTCGATGGCCTCACCAGGCCTATTTACCAGCGTGCAGTTCTTTGATCCGGCCAACCCAATGACCATTGTCTGGGTGTTTGGCGTGATGATTTTGGCGGTGGTGCTTTCCTTCATCCTTACGCTGTTGCTGGGCTTTGAAGATATCCCGGTGACTGAAGATGCGGAAAGTGAAAAAACCAAATCGGCGCCCGCGTTATCCGTATAACCTGTTGTAAAAATGCATATTTGAGAAGAGGTATCTTATGCCAGCATCTGTTTTCCCCGCAGACTTTTTATGGGGTGGTGCACTAGCGGCTAACCAGGCCGAAGGCGCTTATCTTGAGGGCGGCAAAGGGCTGACCACGGTTGATATGATCCCTCATGGCAAAGATCGGCTGGCGGTAAAACTGGGCCAGGAAAAGCGCTTTGAGCTGCGGGAGGATGAGTTCTATCCCAGCCATGTCGGCATTGATTTTTATCATCGCTATAAAGATGACATTGCCCTGATGGCAGAGATGGGGTTCAGCGTATTCCGTACTTCGATCGCCTGGAGCCGTCTTTTCCCTAACGGGGACGAAACGGTGCCGAATGCGGAAGGGATTGCTTTCTACCGCGACGTTTTCACCGAGTGCAAAAAGCACGGCATCGAACCGCTGGTCACGCTGTGCCACTTTGATGTGCCGATGCATCTGGTGCGGGAATACGGTTCGTGGCGCAACCGGAAAATGGTGGAGTTCTTCACCCACTACGCCCGCACCTGTTTTGAGGCCTTTGATGGGCTGGTGAAATACTGGCTGACGTTTAATGAAATCAATATCCTGCTGCACAGCCCGTTCTCCGGCGCGGGGCTGGTGTTCGAGCCAGGCGATAATCAGGAGCAGGTGAAATATCAGGCTGCGCATCATGAACTATTGGCCAGTGCGTTAGCGACCAAAATCGCCCATGAGGTTAACCCGCACAATCAGGTCGGCTGCATGCTGGCTGGGGGCAATTTCTACCCGTGGTCCTGTAAACCTGAAGACGTCTGGGCTGCGCTGGAGAAAGATCGCGAGAACCTGTTCTTCATCGACGTTCAGGCTCGCGGCGCTTACCCGTCATACACCAAGCGCCTGTTTAAGGAAAAGGGTATCACTATAGCAATGGAGCCAGGCGACGGTGAGATCCTCAAAAACAGCGTCGATTTTGTCTCCTTCAGCTATTACGCCTCCCGTTGTGCCTCGGCTGAAATGAACGAGCACAACAGCAGCGCAGCCAACATCGTCAAATCGCTGAAAAACCCACATATCCAAGCCAGTGAGTGGGGCTGGGGTATCGATCCGTTGGGCCTGCGCATCACCATGAACATGATGTATGACCGTTACCAGAAGCCGCTGTTCCTGGTGGAGAACGGGTTGGGGGCGAAGGACGAAATCAATCCGCAGGGCGAGATCGACGACGAATACCGCATCAGCTATTTACGTGAGCATATCAAAGCCATGGCAGACGCTATCGAAGATGGCATCCCGGTGATGGGTTACACCTCCTGGGGCTGCATCGATTTGGTTTCTGCCTCTACCGGGGAAATGAGTAAGCGCTATGGTTTTGTCTATGTGGACCGCGATGATCAGGGCAATGGCACCTTGGCCAGAACCAGAAAGAAATCGTTTTACTGGTATAAGAAGGTGATCGCCAGCAATGGGGCGGATTTGAGTTAGCAAAATGGGCACCGAAGTGCCCATTTAGACATAAACTTTATGGGCGCTGCATGCAGCGCCCTTTGTTATCAAATCTCACACCTTCTTCTCAGTCATCTCAAAGCGAGGTGAAACCAGCCCGTACAACGTCCAACCGAAGAACGTAGCAATAGCGCCCCACATCATCGCCTCTTCACCGGAACTGTACAGCGCATAGAAGCTATACAGCGCCCCAATCACGGCAATCACGTTGGCAATACGCGCCTTGTTCTCCGGTACTTTGGCTACTTTCTGGATAATAATCAGCGCGGCCATCGACAGAATGTACGGAATAATATTGGTCACTACGGCCAGGTTAACCAGCACGTTAAACTGCTTATTCAGCGACGGGCTGATGGTCATCAGCGACATCACGCTCTGAATAATCACGATGGTCAGCATGCCTTTCACTGGCGCATCAGATTTACTGACTTTAGAGAAAATTTTCGGGAAGAAACCGCTGTCGGCAGAGGATTTGAATACCTGCGCGATAGTGAACTGCCAGCCCAGCAGCGAACCCACGCAGGACATGATCATCAATGCCATGATGATTTTACCGACCGTTGGGTTGAACATATGTGAGAACGCCAGGCCAAACGGCGCGGTGGAGTTAGCCAGTTCCATATTCGGCACGATACCGGCGATCACGTTGGTAGAAACAATGTAGATCACTGCGGCACCCAGTGTGCCCCCGAGTACGGCGATAGGTACGTTACGTTCCGGGTTTTCTACCACATCGGTATTGGCACAGGCAGATTCAAGACCCAGGAAGGCCCACAGGGTCATCGAGATAGAAGACCCGATGGCTTCAAAGGTAGGCACTGCATGCGGGTTCCAGGCTGCTAGATAAGCGGTACCGCTGAACCAATACCAACCGATAATCGAGATGCCGACCACTGGGATAATTACCCCCCAGACGGTGATCCCGCTGATCTGCCCGGTGATGCGTGCGCCACCGAAGTTGGCAACAGTAGCCAGCCACAGCACGGCGATAGTGGCTATACAGATGCCCAATGGAGGCAGGGCAACGCCGAACAGTTCGGTGCCATACCCCACGGCAGAAATGGCGATGGCGATATTGGCGATCAGCAGCGAAACGCCGTAGGTGTAGTTGGCCATAAAGTTGCCGGATTTCCCGAAGGCATACTCGGCATAGCCGCCCATCCCGCCGGATTTACGGCTGAACATGCCGCATTTGGCAAACGCATAGGCCAAGGCCATCGAGCCTACGGCGGTCACCAGCCAGGAAACGATGGAAATTGTCCCCACTTCGGCCAGCTTGGTGGGCAGCATAATTATGCCGGATCCCATCATATTGACTGCTGTCAGGATCGTTAATTGCACAACCCCCATCTTATTATTGGATTTGCTCATGATCATTCTCGCTCTTATATCCCTAGAATTTCGTGCAGCCGTATGATCTCGGATTGAAATTCGAGGAATATCTAAATATGTCTGGCGGCAAGAATATGCCGCCTCCCTGAAGTTAATTACGCTTTCATGACATAACCGTAAGCCCGGTTCCAGCCATCTTCATCCTGCTGGATATAAACGCCTTGTAATTCAGGAGCAAATCCGGGTAATAAATTAATCCCTTCTTCCAACGCCAGGAAATAGCGTTGAGCAGACCCCCCCCAGATTTCCCCTGGGACTACGCACAGCACGCCCGGTGGGTAAGGCAACGCGCCTTCAGCGGCAATGCGGCCTTCGGCTTTAGCGAGAGAAACCAGTTCCACCTTGCCACGGACAAATTCGGTATTGGCGGTTTGTGGATCCATGGCGACGCGTGGGAAATGGCTTTTACGGAACATTTCCTTCTGCAATTCTTTTACGTTGTAGCTGACGTAAAGATCGTGCATCTCTTGGCACAGCTGGCGCAGGGTGTAGTTCTGGTAACGTTTTTCGTTGTTCTTGTACACGGTTGGCAGGACTTCACTCAGCAAAGAGTCTTGTTCAACGTGTTTTTCGAAGCGGGCAATCAGCGCCACCAGATGCTGCATTTTGGCGATATCTTCCGCCGGGGTGAGCAGGAACAGGATGGAGTTCAGGTCACACTTCTCCGGCACAATACCGTTTTCGCGCAGGTAGTTAGCCAGAATGGTGGCCGGGATACCAAAGCTGCTGTACTCGCCGCTGGCGGTATCGATGCCCGGCGTGGTCAACAGCAGTTTGCAAGGATCTACAAAGTATTGTGACTCTTCATAGCCGTCGAAGGCATGCCATTTTTCGCCAGGGACAAAGTTGAAGAAGCGCAGATCGTTGGCCATGGCTTCAGTGCTGTAGGATTGCCAAGGTTTACCGTCGATTTGCTCCGGTACGAAAGGTTTGATCATGGTGCAGGTGTCCAACAGCATTTTGCGCGACTCAATGCCGATGCGCACACACTCTTTCCACAGGCGTTGGCCGCTCTTGCCTTCGTGCATTTTGGCGTTCACATCCAGTGCGGCAAACAGCGGGTAGAACGGGCTGGTGGACGCGTGCAGCATAAAGGCGTTATTGAAACGCTTATGGTTGCAGTAACGATCTTGTCCTTTGATGTGTTTGTCTTTTTTATGGATCTGCGAGGTCTGTGAGAAACCGGCCTGCTGTTTGTGTACCGATTGGGTAACGATGATCCCCGGATCGTTTTCATTCAGCTCCAGCAACAGCGGCGAGCAGTCTTTCATCATTGGGATGAACTGCTCATAGCCGACCCAGGCGGAGTCAAACAGGATGTAATCGCACAGGTGGCCAATCTTGTCGACGACCTGGCGGGCGTTATAGATCGTGCCGTCGTAAGTCCCTAGTTGGATAATCGCCAGACGGAATGGCCGCGCGTCGTTGGCGCGTTCCGGTGCGGTCTCACGGATTTGCTGGCGCAGGTAGCCTTCTTCAAAGCAGTGAGCGTCGATGCCACCGATAAAGCCGAACGGGTTACGTGCCGTTTCCAGATATACCGGCGTTGCTCCGGCCTGGATCAGCGCGCCATGGTGGTTGGACTTATGGTTGTTACGGTCGAATAGCACCAGATCGCCACGGCTCAGCAGGGCGTTGGTTACCACTTTATTGGAAGCCGAAGTCCCGTTCAGCACGAAATAGGTTTTATCGGCGTTGAACACCTTGGCGGCGTGTTTTTGGGCGTCACAAGGCGCGCCTTCGTGGATTAGCAGATCGCCCAGCTTAACGTCGGCGTTGCACATATCGGAGCGGAACAGCGTTTCGCCATAGAAATCAAAGAACTGGCGGCCTGCGGGGTGCTTGCGGAAGAATTCACCGCCCTGATGGCCTGGGCAGGCGAAGGTGGCGTTACCCATCTCTACATATTGGGTCAGGGTATTAAAGAACGGCGGTAGCAGCTCGCTTTCATATTTTACCGCTGCGGCTTCCAGCTGTTTGCCGTAAAACTGAGTGTTCTTGCCGCAGAGTTCAAATACGCCGTTCAGCGCCGGTAATACGGCGTTATCCAGTTCTTCTTCACAGCAGACAGCGACAAAGATCGGAATGTTTAAACCTGTTTCTTCCAACTGTGCCACCAGACCTTGCTGCACATCTTCCACGGAAAGCACGATGGCGGCTACGTCATTAAAGTCGCTGTGGTGCACGTCGCTAATTTCACGTGTGGTTTCAAAGCAAGAGAGAGTTTTTTGGTTCGCTGCAATTTTTAATTTGTTCATTTTTGTCATTCTTCAGGCGAAAATATCCCGCCGGCAAATAATGTCTTTGCCAGAAAATATTTTCGTTAAAATAAAGGTATGCGTGAGCGTAATCATGTTCATCGAACATAATTAGGTTACGAGTTTATTTTGACGAAATGTTTTTGGTTCTTAAGCGAGGTTGCAATTATGCCAGGTCCACTCTGTTTTTAAGCAAAACAAAGCGATACCGTCGCCATCAGGCGCAGGGAGGATCGTTGGCATAGGTCTAGCTGCAAGACGCAATAAGAACGCAGAGGAGGGAGTTTATCTGAAGTTAAAAAAGGCAAAGCTAAAGCAGCTGCGGTGAGCCATCATCATAATATGTGTAGTTCGTCGGATGTGAGCCATCTTTCTGTTGTTGTTTTCCATTTTCCATTTACCTATGGGTTTCGGACTTGGCGCTATTTTATCCCCTAAACACGGAAATAAAGTGATGCAGATCACGTTAATTGAGCGATTTATACTTAACTATTCATTTTCTATGCACCAGAGTGAATAGCTATGAACTCTGCAGCGAGGGTATATGTGAAGTAATTGCTACAAATTGAATCAGCGGACTGGATAAATTTGGCTTAGGCTAACCCAACCCCTGAAAATCGCTTTCAATATAAACAGGTAATAGCAGAAATAGAGCTAGGATGTTTTTTATTTGTTATTACTACGCTAAGGCTTATCTTGCATAAAGATGCATGGATTGCTAATTAATATGCTATTTTTATGTTGAGCATAATTTGTCGCTAATTGTGACTGCCTTCAAATCTGCGGGTAAGATAGCGGAGGTGAAAAGGAGAACTTACGTTGAATCAGAGCGAAGATCGGCTGCACATTATCCGTTTTCTCAGTAAGCAGCATGTGCTCACGCTGTGTGCCGGTGATAGCACGACGATGTGGTGCGCCAACTGCTTTTACGTATTCGATGCCGAGCGCATGGCGCTATGGCTGATGACCGAGCCGCACACTCGCCACGGCGAACTGATGCAACGCAACAATCGGATAGTGGGCACTATTGCGCCGCAGCCCAAGACCGTTGCGCTGATCAAAGGGGTACAATACGCGGGGGAAATCACGCTGTTGGCCGGGGACGAGGCGGAACTGGCCCGTACGCGTTATTGCAAACGCTTCCCGGTGGCCAAGGTGATGAAAGCGCCTATTTGGCAGATCGCGTTGCAGGAAGTGAAGATGACAGATAACACCCTGGGCTTTGGCAAAAAGCTGCACTGGGCACGTTGATTATCGAGCTGAATATTAAGGGTAGATGGATTGAAAAACAACGAGATAGCTGCATTATCGCTACTGGCGGCATTGGTTTCCCCTGCGATGGCGCAAGACAGCGGCGTTTCCTTCGGCCATAAGAACTGGGAGCTGGCCTGTGACAACACCAATACCTGTCGCGCGGCGGGCTACGCTAATGAAGATGAGCCAAGCGCTTCGAACGGTTCGGTGCTGCTCACGCGCATTGCAGGCCCTGGCACCGTCCCAACGGGGGAAGTGACCTTGGCGGATTACGAAGAGGGTGATTCAGCCGCGGTGGCAAAGCTGACGTTGTGGATCAACGGCAAGGCGGCTGGTGCGCTCAAACCGACCAAGTATGGAAACTGGAACCTGTCAGCAAGCCAGACTCTGGCACTGATCGGCGCAATCAAAGGCAGTGGCACGGTTGAATTTAAAGGCGGCCCCGCACCTTTCGTACTGTCAGGAGAGGGGGCTTCGGCCACCTTATTGAAGATGGATGATGTGCAGGGGCGTATCGGCACGTCCGGTGCTTTGACTAAAAAAGGCGACAAGCCGGAAAGCAGCGTGCCAGCAGCCATTCCTGCCCCGGTGATCCAGGCAGTGAAGGTGCCCAAGGCGGTAGAACGCCCGCTTACGGCACCTGAAATCGCTGCGCTGACCCCCAAACTGCTGGCAACGCTGCAACCGGATGATTGCGACCGCATGCAGTCCCCACAGGATAATGACGGTGCAAGCGAGGATGGCATCACGCTGACCCCGCTTGGCAATGGCCATGCCCTGATCACCGCCGTGTGTTGGCGGGCGGCCTATAACGAAGGTTACGGTTATTGGGTGATCGACAGCGCCCTGAAGCAGGCCCCGGTATTGGTGACCAATTCCGGCTCTGGCTATGATGAAGGGATAATCTCAATGGGGCAAAAGGGGCGAGGATTGGGCGATTGCTGGGCCACCGCCAGTTGGGTATGGGATGGCACGGCGTTCCGTCAAAGCAACGAGGCCACCACCGGCCTGTGCCGTTTAATCCATGCGGGCGGAACCTGGGATTTACCGACGTACGTCGCCGAGGTGAAGGCGGCGCAGTAAAGGAACTAGAGAATCTCCACGGGCGGTTCTGTGCCTTGGGCAAACAGAGGGTGAGGGGAAAAACATATGGCACGGGTACTGATCACAGGCGCCAGCGGGCTGGTAGGGAGTGAACTGCTGCGTCTGCTGTTGGCAGATAGGCAGGTCACTTCGGTAATTGCCCCTACGCGTAAGGCGCTCCCGCCACACGCCAAATTGCATAACCCAGTCGGGGGTGATCTGCACGAGTTGTTGACGCAGTTGGCACAGCCGGTCGATGCGGTATTCTGCTGCCTGGGCACCACGCGCAGTCAGGCTGGGAGCGCAGAGGCATTCCGCCATGTCGACTATCAGTTGGTGGTTGAAACGGCCCTTACCGGGCAGCGCCTTGGCGCGCAGCATTGCCTGGTGGTGAGCGCAATTGGGGCCAATTCGAAATCCTTATTTCTGTATAACCGCACCAAAGGGCAGATGGAGCAGGCGCTACGTGCACAGAACTGGCCGCGCCTGACGTTGGTACGTCCTTCAATGTTGTTCGGTTCCCGTGCGGAGCCACGTTTGTTGGAGCGACTCAGCCAGCCGTTGTTTGGCCTGCTGCCTGGCAAATGGAAGGGCGTTGCTGCCAAAGATGTGGCGCAAACGCTGCTGACACAGGCCTTCAGCCCAGGCAGCGGGGTCAGGATTTTAGAATCCGACCAGTTGCACTGCTCGCACCGTTTATAGCTCGACGCAGAGATTATCGAATGCCAGCTCCATGCCGGGCGGCAGTTCGTTGGCCATCAACCATAAATCGAGGTGATGGCTGATGTGCGTCAGCAGCGTACGCCGTGGCTGCAAGCGTTGCTGGATCTCCTGCGCGCGGGGCAGATCGTTATGATTACGCGGCGTCTGTGGCTGCGGCGGCAGGCTGCAATCCAACACCAGTAAATCGAGGGTGACCTGTTGTAGATAGCGTGTGGTTTCTGGCGGCAGGCCGACGGTGTCGGTCAGATAGGCCAGGGCTTTGCCTGGGGCCTGGATCAGATAGCCGTGGGTGAGTTTGGAATGGATCAACGGCAACGGCGTGACGTGCAGCCCGCCTAATTCCACCGTTTCAAAGGGGTGTAGCGGGGGTTGGAACGCCAGAATCCCAGGATGTTTGAACAGGTCGTCGCAACCCTGTTCATCGGCCGGGCCATAGATCGGGATCGCATTTCCGCACCCCCAGCGTAAAGGAAATAACCCCTGAACGTGATCCATGTGATAATGTGTCAGTAAAAAACGTTGAATTTCCCCCGCCGCAAAACGCCTTTCCAACGAGCTCAATCCCGCATCCAGTAACGTCGTCTCCCCCTGAAATTTGATCATTGCGCTGCATGGCCGCCGCCGGAACGCCGGTTCACGCCGCGCCCGTTGGCACACCAAGCAGTCGCAGCCAAAGGCGGGCACCTGTTGTGCCCCGCCGGTACCAAGAAAGGTCAGTTGCATGTTGGTTTCCTCTTTTTATTACTGCATTGCAGGCTGCCCGGTGGTTAAGGCCAGTAGTGCGTCAAGGGTATGCCCGAGATCGCCATTGTTATCCAGCAGGTGGCAGCCAACCGGCAGGGTTTGCTGATAGCTGGCCGCCCGCGCCAGCCGTTGCTCGATCTGTATTGCGTTCTCCCGCCCGCGCTGGTCCAGCCTTTGGCGCAGCACTGCCGGGGAAACCTGCAAACAGACCGGCAGCAGTTGCGCACCGTAGCGTTGCAGCGCCTGTGGCAGATGAGCGCGGGATCCGTTGACCACCACGTCGATCCCTTGCAATAACCACAGATCGACCTCGATACCAAAGGCGTAATGGTGCTCATGCGCCTGCCAGTCCAGGGCGAACAACCCTTTGGCACGGCGGCGCAGAAACTCCTGTTCGCTCAGGGCGATATGGTTCTCGCAGCCAGCATTGGCCGGGCGGGTGATGTAACGGTGCGCCACCAGCGGCCCTGCACCGGTGGCTGCCCGCAGCCGTTCGAGCAGGCTGTCCTTGCCTGCTCCGGATGGGCCCATCAGGTAGATGAGATAGGCCATCAGAACACCTGCTTGCCCTGGCGCCAGACGTTTTGCACGTAGATATGCTCGCCGTGCGGCTTGGCCAATACCAGATCTGCGCGCAGCCCCTCAGCGATCAGGCCACGATCCTGCAAACCCAACGCTCGTGCTGGGTTGCGGGTGATCAGCTGTACCGCCTGCGGCAGGCTAAAAGCGTTGCGATCGTCGTTTGCCAGACGAAACGCCGCATCCAACAGGCTGGCAGGGTAATAATCGGAAGAGAGGATATCCAGCACGCCAAGAGCCGCCAGATGATGTGCCGCCACGTTGCCGGAGTGTGAACCCCCGCGCACGATATTCGGCGCGCCCATCAGCACCTGCAAACCTTGCTGATGTGAGGCCCGAGCTGCCGCTTCGGTGGTCGGGAATTCGGCAATCACGCTGCCCAGCGCACTGGATTCGCTGACGTGATCGGCGGTGGCATCGTCGTGGCTGGCCAGGGCGATATTACGCGCCCGGCAGTGGGCGGCGATCGCCTCACGGTTTGGCGTAGCCCAGCGTTCTGACAGACCTATCTGCTCCACCTCAAATTCGCTCATCTGCTGGTCATTGAGGTGATATTTGCCCTGGTAGTATTCACGATATTTCTCCCGTGAGGCGAACTGCCGCTGACCTGGTGAATGGTCCATCAGCGACACCAAAGACACGCCCGGTTTATCCATCAGTTGTTCGAACAGCGGCAGGGTGCTGCTATGGGGCAGCTCGCAGCGTAGGTGCAGCCGGTGTTCGGCCCGATTTACTCCGGCTCGCTGGCTGTAGATCACCGCGTCGATCATTTTTTGCAGGTTTTCCAGCCGGTGCCCGCCGTCGCGCACGTCACCGATCGCCACCGCATCCAGCACCGTGGTGATGCCGTTGGCGACCATCAGCGCGTCGTGGCTGCTCATGGCCGAATGCGCTGGCCAGTCCACGTTGGGGCGCGGAGTGAAAAACTTGTCCAGATTGTCGGTATGCAGCTCAATCAACCCGGGCAGCAACCAGCCGCCTTCGCCATCCAGCGCCTGCGGTAGCTGGCTTGGGGTATCGGCAAAGCTGCGGATCACGCCGTCGGTCATTTCCAGTGAACCTGCAACGATCTGGTGTTCCAGCACCAGCTTGACGTTATTGATAATCATGGCGTCTCCAGAACCTGTGGGGCCTGCATGGTATGTAAACGGTCTGCCACCTGCTGACGGGTGCCTGCGTCGTGGAAAATACCGACGATGGCAGCGCCACGCTGTTTGGCCTGTTCGATCAGGTTCACCACCGCCGCGCTGTTGCGGCTGTCGAGGGAGGCGGTCGGCTCGTCCAGCAGCAGGATGGGGTAATCCTTGATAAAGCCACGGGCGATATTCACCCGCTGTTGCTCACCACCGGAGAAGGTCGAAGGGGCCAACTGCCACAGGCGCTGCGGCACGTTGAGCTGGTTGAGTAGGGCTTCGGCACGTTCACGGCATTCGCTACGCTCAACGCCGGATTCCAGCAACGGCTGCATCACCACTTCCAGCGCGCTGATACGCGGTATCACCCGTAGAAACTGGCTGACCCAGCCGATGGTGTGGCGGCGCACCGCCAGGATCTGACGAGCCTCGGCCTGAACCAGCTCCAGCCAGTCGTTTTGGTGATGGATCCAGATCTTGCCGCTGTCTGGCAGATAGTTGGCATACAGTGAGCGCAGCAGGGTGGATTTCCCGCTGCCGGAGTGCCCATGCAGTACCACGCATTCGCCGCTGCTGACGGTCAGGTTGGCATCCTGCAAAACCGGCAGGCGGGTGCCGTGCTGTTGGTGCAGGACAAAGGTCTTACTCAGGTGTTCAACCCGGATTTTAATTGTCATGATTTCACCTGTGTTACGACAGAACCGAAGAGACCAGCAGTTGGGTGTACGGATGGTGCGGGTCGTCCAGCACCCGATCGGTCAGACCGCTTTCCACCACTTCACCTTCCTTCATCACCAGCAAACGATGGGCCAGCAGGCGTGCGACCCCCAGATCGTGAGTGACGATCACCGCCGCCAACTGCATTTCCACCACCAGATTGCGCAGCAGATCCAGCAGGCGCGCCTGCACGGAAACGTCCAGCCCGCCGGTCGGCTCATCCATAAACACCAGCTTGGGGTGGGTCACCAGATTGCGGGCGATCTGCAAGCGCTGCTGCATACCGCCGGAGAAGGTGGTGGGCAGATCATCCAGACGAGAAACCGGGATCTCCACGTCTTCCAGCCATTGTTTGGCCTGCTGGCGAATATCACCGTAATGACGCTGGCCGATGGCCATCAGGCGCTCACCGATGTTGCCACCGGCAGATACCTGTGGCCGCAGACCGTCGAGCGGATGCTGATGGACCACGCCCCAGTCGGTGCGCAGCAGGCGGCGGCGATCGCTTTCTGCCATGGCGTACAGATCCTGCTGTTGCCCCGGTTGTGGGCGGTAGAGGATCTGCCCCTGTTGTGGGGCCAGCCGGGCGGAGATTGACTTGAGCAGCGTGGTTTTACCTGAGCCGGATTCGCCGACGATGCCCAGCACTTCACCGGGATAGATATCGAATGACACGTTGCTGAAACCCTTGCCCGGCGCGTAAAGGTGGGTGAGGTTGTCGACTGTCAGCAACGGCGTGGCACTCAATGGAGCGGAAGTCATCAGTGCGGTACCTCTTGGTTGAGTTGTTGCTGGCAGAAATCGGTGTCTGAGCAGACGAACATCCGGCTGCCTTGGTCGTCGAGCACCACTTCATCCAGATAGCTGTGGCGCGAACCGCATAGGGCGCATGGCTCCTCCCATTGCTGCACGCTGAACGGATGGTCGTCAAAGTCCAGGCTTTCCACCTTGGTAAACGGCGGCAGGGCGTAAATGCGTTTTTCACGCCCGGCCCCGAACAACTGCAATGCGGGCATCATGTGCATCTTCGGGTTATCGAATTTAGGGATCGGCGAGGGGTCCATCACATAGCGATCGTTAACCTTCACCGGATAGGCATAGGTGGTGGCGATATGGCCGTAGCGGGCGATATCTTCATACAGCTTCACTTGCATCACGCCGTACTCTTCCAGCGCGTGCATCTTGCGCGTCTCGGTCTCACGCGGTTCGATAAAGCGCAGTGGCTCGGGGATGGGCACCTGATAAATCAGGATTTGATCCGCCTGCAATGGCGTTTCCGGAATACGGTGGCGGGTCTGGATCAGTGTGGCCTCTGGCGTGCGCTCGGTGGTAGCAACACCGGCTACGCGCTGGAAGAAGCGGCGGATGGAGACCGCGTTGGTGGTGTCGTCGGCGCCCTGGTCGATTACCTTCAGCACGTCGGTGCGGCCAATGATGCTGGCGGTGATCTGGATGCCGCCGGTGCCCCAGCCATAAGGCATCGGCATCTCACGGCCACCAAACGGCACCTGATAGCCGGGGATCGCCACTGCCTTGAGGATGGCGCGGCGGATCATGCGCTTGGTTTGTTCATCCAGATAACCGAGGTTATAGCCGGTCAATACTTCACTCATGGCGGTTCTCCTGAAGAGCGGCAAATTCCTGCTGCAGGCGTTTGAGCAACTCCAGTTCGGCCTGGAAATCGACGTAGTGCGGCAGCTTGAGATGGGAGACAAAACCGGCGGCCTCCACGTTATCGGCGTGCGCCAGCACAAACTCTTCGTCCTGCGCCGGGCCTGCTACGTCCTCGCCGTATTCGGCGGTTTGCAGGGCGCGGTCCACTAGCGCCATCGCCATGGCTTTACGTTCCGAGCGGCCAAACACCAGCCCATAGCCACGGGTAAAGTGCGGCGGCCGGTTCAGCGGGTCGACAAAACCGTTCACCATCTCGCACTCAGTCAGTAGGATCTCGCCGATATCTACGGCGAAACCCAACTCTTCCGGCACGATCTCCACGGTAACGTAACCGCTGCGGATCTCTCCGGCGAACGGATGATTACGGCCATAGCCGCGCTGGGTGGAGTAGCTCAATGCCAACAGAAAGCCCTCATCGCCACGCACCAATTGCTGCAAGCGCGCCGAGCGGGAGCAGGGGTAAACCGGTGGGTTGCGGGTAATATCGTCCGGAGTGCTGCCGTCATCTTCTTCTGCCAGCGCCAGCCGTTGCTGGTTAAGCAGGTCGAACACGTGGGTGCAGCTCTCTGGCAGCGGCTCATCCGCCTGTGGTGCCGGAGGTGTTTCACCGTTGGCCAACAGCGCAAAATCCAGCAGGCGGTGGGTATAGTCGTAGGTCGGACCAAGCACCTGCCCGCCGGGCAAGTCTTTGTAAACCGCCGAGATACGCCGCTCCAGCCGCATGTTCTCGCTAGCCAGCGGTTCGCTGACGGCCAGGCGCGGCAGGGTGGTGCGATAGGCGCGCAGCAGGAAAATAGCCTCTACCAGATCGCCGCTGGCCTGCTTGATGGCCAGTGCCGCCAGTTGGCGATCGTAAATACCGCCCTCCGTCATTACCCGGTCAACCGCCAAGCCAAGTTGTTCACCGATTTGCTCTGCGCTGAGCGCTGGGACAGCTTCGTCACCCCGGCGCAGATTTTCCTGTAGTTGATGGGCAGCCTCGATGGCCTTTTCGCCCCCTTTCACCGCAACGTACATCAGCACTCCTCCACGCGGGTGGTTCTTGGCAGCGCCATCAGGCGCTCACCGCAGGTCAAGATAATGTCCAGACCTAGCGGGAAGCGCTGAGGCCGTTCGAGTAGATAAGCCCGTAGCGCAGCTGGCAACGGCGGGGCGATTTCCCGTTGTTTTTCAATGCCGGGGCCGGAAAGGCACAGTGTGTGGTTGCCTGCTAATGCTGCAACCTGCACTACCAGCGTGGCACCGAACTCCGGTGAGACTTCATTGCCGTGGGGCAATGCGCTCAGCTCGGCAGGCTGTAACTGGTCATCCCATACCGCCAGATGGATATCTTCCTGCCGGGTCGCCAGCGGAGCACCGGTATGAAAACGGATGTTAGTTAGCACTTGCTCACTTTTAAGGTCGGCACAGAGCTGGAGCGGGGTTTCCTGATCCGCCAGCGTCAGTATCACGGCGGTGCTGGCGGCGTTCAGTGCACCCCATGCCGGGAAATTTGGCAGTTCAACAATCACGCCAGGTTCACTCAACGCCTTTAAAATCAAACGGAAAGCAGACTGGGATTGCTCAATCGGCTGGTCAAAACCGGCTAGTAACGTCATGGCTTAATCCCCTCGCACCAGCGTAAAGAAGTCCACCCGGCTGGCTGCTACGGCACGGGCGCGCAGTTGGCGCTGCTCCTGTTGTAGTGCGGCCAGGGGTTCGATCAGTTGAAGCTGTAGCAATTCATGGTTGGCGGGTTGTTGTAGCAGGGCGTCGATCAGCGCACAGAGTTCAGCATGTTCCTTGTCACGCCCGGTTATGTAGCTGTAGCCCTGGCAACCGTTCTCCAACTGCACTACGGCACGGGTTACGGTCATATCGCCCAACACAAAGCGGCGGCCGGTCGCTCCCATCCGTCCTAGTAGCTGTGTCAGGCCAATCTCAGGGGCGCGCAGGCGCTGGTAGCTTGGGTTGAGGTTTAGCGCCTGCCAGTGGCTGCGCAGCTGGGCGGGTTGGCTATGCGCCAGGACCGACATCCAGCGTTGTCTCTGCTGTAAGGATTGCATTCAGTGCTCCATCGTCAGTTCGATCATGTCGGCGCGCGCCAGGCTGACGGAGTATTCCGCCACCAAATCGCTGCCGATACAGGTATTTAGGGTGCGCACGCATAGCAAGGGGGCATGGGTGGCGATCTCCAGCAGGCGGCTCTCTTTGGCTTGGGCACGCCGTGCGCTGATGCGGGTCTGGCGGCGGGTCAGCGGCTGGTGGATCTGCTGTTGGATAAACTCATGCAGGGAGCCGCTGCGGAACTGTTGTAAGGCGGGCCACCAGTCGAGATCGGGCAGATAGTGGTCGATCACGCTGAGAGGAACGCCGTTCACCCGGCGCAGGGTGCGCAGGTGGATGATGGTTTCTCCCTCTTCGCGGCTGAGCGCGCTAGCGATATGCCCATTGCACGGGCGTAAAACAGCAAGTAAGCGCTCACTGGTGGGGTGACTGCCCTGCTCGAACAGGTTCTGGCTGAAGCGGGTGTTGGCGTGCAGCGGATAGTTATACGGGCGTAGCAGCACCAGAATGCCGATGCCGTGGCGGCGCTGCAGCCAACCGCGCTCAACCAGCTCGTCTACGGCGCGACGCAGCGTATGGCGATTGACCTCAAAACGCTCGGCAAGCTGTTGTTCTGAAGGCAGATAATCTCCACAGCGGTATTGACTGGACAGCTCCTGCTCCAGCTGGGCGGCGATCTGCTGATATCGAGTGGGGTAACTGGTCGGATGTCTAGATAAGTGCGTCATAGCCAATACCTCGGCACTTCGGTTGGGGGAGAAAGCGAAAAAGCGGCGATAGAATTCATGATCGGCACTCGGTAACAAAGTTGGGCTAATGTTGCCGGGGGCAGATGACAATCAGGTGACGTGCAGGTGGCGAACTGATGAACAATTTGGGACAGGGAGATGATGGTGTGGGGAGATAGGACTGGGTGATATTTTGAAAGGGAAGAAGGGGCGCAGCCTACGCTGCACCAAACCGGACAAACTAACGCAGCTTATGCACCACCTGGTTAGCGCTGCCGCGCCAGATCAGCGCCGGGTCTTTTAAATCCTGCACAAACTTACCATCTATCAACACGTTAATCCGATCGACGATCTGCATCTGCTCGCTATCCAGTTCATCCAGCTTATAGCCGGTCCACAGCCAGATATCTTTGCCGGGGCATTCGGCATGCACTCGTTTGACCAACTGCAGCACGGCGGCGACGTTTGCCGGGTGCAGCGGATCGCCACCGGACAGCGACAACCCTTGGCGTGGAATACGCGTGTCGTTGAGATCGGCTATGACCTGATCTTCCATCTGCTGGGTAAACGGCAGGCCAGAGTTCAGCCGCCAGGTGCTTTTGTTATAGCAACCGGGGCATTGGTGCACGCAGCCTGCGACAAACAGCGTGCAGCGGGTGCCGGGGCCGTTGACCACGTCGATAGGATAATACTGGTGAAAATTCATAGTATTGCGTTCTTTTATATGGCCCCTCACCCCACCCCTCTCCCACGGGGAGAGGGAGCTGGTACGGTGCGGCAGTCAGGTATGGAAGTCACCTGTGACGTATTTGGCCCCATCCCCTCATCTCAAGCCTCTCCTTTAGTAAGAGGGAGCTGACCTGATGCTGTGCTCAGATGCAGAAGTTAATCTGTAGCTAGGTTATGTTGAGGACGAATGCCGTCGTTAAGTTGTGGCACATTCGGTCCCCTCTCCCTGTGGGAGAGGGTTAGGGTGAGGGGCCGCTGGCTGAAATTAACCGATCTGCCCATTGCCCAGATGTTTCACCCGGCGTTTCACTTCTTCCTGCTTACCGGCGTTGAACGGCCGGGCATCCGGGCTGCCCAGATAGCCACACACGCGGCGGGTCACCGACACTTTTGCCGAATCATGGTTGCCACATTTCGGACAGGTGAAGCCCTTGCTGGTACAGGAGAACTCACCGGTGTAACCACACTCGTAGCACTCATCGATCGGCGTGTTGGTGCCGTAATAAGGCACGCGGGTGTAGCTGTAATCCCACACGTCTTCCAGCGCCTTCAGGTTGTGCTGCAGGTTCGGGTATTCGCCGTAACAGATAAAACCGCCGTTGGCCAAAGGTGGATATGGCGCTTCGAAGTCCAGCTTGTCGTACGGATTAACCTTTTTCTCCACGTCGAGGTGGAAACTGTTGGTGTAATAACCCTTGTCAGTCACCCCGGCGACCACGCCAAACTCGCTGGTATCCAGGCGGCAGAAGCGATCGCACAGGTTCTCACTTGGCGTGCTGTACAGGCTGAAGCCGTAGCCGGTTTCTTCCTTCCAGCTTTCGGTGGCGTTTTTCAGGCGCTCAACGATGGCGATGGCTTTGGCACGCAGTTGCTCGTCGTCGTACACGTGTTTTTGTGAGCCAAACAGTGCGTTGATGGTTTCATGCACGCCGATGTAGCCCAACGAAATCGAGGCGCGACCGTTCTTGAAGATCTCCGCGATATTGTCGTCGGCCTTCAACCGTACTCCGCAGGCGCCTTCCATATACAGGATCGGTGCCACGCGGGCCTTGATGCCTTCCAGGCGGGCAATGCGGGTCATCAGGGCTTTCTTGGCCAGCAGCAAGCGCTCATCCAGCAACTGCCAGAAGCGGTCTTCGTTACCCTGGGCCTCCAGAGCGATACGCGGCAGGTTCAGGCTGATCACGCCGATATTGTTGCGGCCATCGTGGATCTGCTCGCCGTTTTCTTCATAGGTGCCGAGGAAGCTGCGGCAACCCATCGGCGTTTTAAAGGAACCGGTGACCTTGACCACCTGATCGTAATTGAGAATGTCTGGATACATGCGTTTGCTGGCACATTCCAGCGCCAGCTGTTTGATGTCGTAGTTAGCGTCACCAAACTTGTGGTTCAGGCCGTCGCGGATGGCGAAGACCAGTTTCGGGAACACGGCGGTTTTACGATTTTTACCCAGCCCGGCGATACGATTTTTCAGGATCGACTGCTGGATCATGCGCGATTCCCAACTGGTGCCCAAACCGAAACCGAAGGTGACAAACGGCGTCTGGCCGTTGGCGGTATGCAGAGTGTTGACTTCATATTCCAGCGACTGGAAGGCGTCGTAACACTCTTTCTCGGTGCGGGTCATCGCATAGCCTGCCACGTCTGGGATCTGCCACTGCTGCGCTACCTGCTGGTGTTTGTGGAAGCTCTCGGTGACGAAGGGGGCCAGGATCTCATCAATGCGGTTGATGGTGGTACCGCCATAAATATGGCTGGCGACCTGAGCGATGATCTGCGCGGTCACGGCGGTGGCGGTGGAGATCGACTTCGGCGGCTCGATCTCGGCGTTACCCATCTTGAAGCCGTTGGTCAACATGCCTTTCAGATCGATCAGCATACAGTTGAACATCGGGAAGAACGGTGAGTAGTCGAGATCGTGATAGTGGATTTCGCCGCGCTCATGCGCCAGCACCACATCGCGCGGCAGGATATGCTGTTTGGCGTAGTGCTTGGCGACGATACCGGCCAGCAGATCGCGCTGGGTAGGGATCACCTTGCTGTCTTTATTGGCGTTCTCATTGAGCAGCGCGACGTTGCTTTGTTCCACCAGACCACGAATTTCCTGGTTCAGCCGCCCGCGCAGCTCACGCGAGACGTCACGATCGTGGCGATATTCGATGTAGGTACGTGCCAGTTGCTTATACGGGCCAGACATCAGCTGGTTTTCTACCGCCTGCTGGATTTCGTGGATGTCGACACGCGGTCGATTTTCCATCTGTTGAGCGACCACGCGGGCGACTGTAGCACAGTAGTCAGCATCGACAACTTCAGCGGCCAAAGCGGCCCGCTCGATGGCCTGCTTGATCAGCATCTCGTCAAAAGATACCTGGCAACCGTCCCGTTTAATCACTACTGGTTTCACGTTGTAACTCCTGTCCCCATGGGGGAGCGTCGGCTTATCCACAGGGCAAAACCGCAGGGCGCAAGGGCTGCGGAGGGTGTGGATGATATTGTGGATAACTACTACATATAGGTGATTGAATCTCTACGGGCACTATATATGGGTGTGGTGCCGCTTTTTTTGACGTGGGTCAAAGAATGGGGGGAGCAGTTTGAACGCTGTACAGTTACCCGTTACAGGAATATTTGTAACCCTTGCTATCAGCGGCTTGAATGGAAAATGCCGATTATCCGAAAGATCGTTAAAGCGTGATTGCGATCGCATCATGCCGATTAGCGGCGAAAATGCGCCAGTAAAAAATCGACCCAGACGCGCACCCGTGGCGGCAGATCTGCCGAGGCATAGTAAAGCCAGATTTGCGTGGGTTTAGGCCAGTGATCTTGCAGCACTGGCAACAAGGTTCCCTGGGCAAAATGCTGTTCCACATACCAACGCGACAGGCAAGCGATGCCCAGCCCGGCCAGCGCGGAATCTAGCAACATCTCCGGGCTGCTGGCCGTCAGGCGGCCATGTAGATCCAGCGTTTTGTGTGCCAGTGGCCATTTTACATTACGCCCGGTGGCCGGATTGCGGTGCAGCAGGCAACTGTGTTGCAGCAGATCTTCCGGCACCTGCGGTGTGCCATGCTGGGCAAGGTAACCGGGGGCGGCGACCAATAGCATCTGCATCGGGTAGAGCGGGCGTGCTACCAGCCGGCTATCGGGATCGACCTGGCTGCCGATGCCCACATCAAAACCTTCACCGACCAGATTCACCACCCGGGCATCTAGCGACAGATCCAGATCGATCATCGGGTAGCGTTGTAAAAACTCAGGGATCAGCGGCATCAGTACCTGACGGCCAAAGCCTGGGATCATGCTGACGCGCACGCTACCGGCTGGAGGGAGTTGTGCGCCCCCGGCCAGCTCCAGCGTGGCGGTCAGCGCTTGCCATAACGGTGCTACCTGTTCCAGCAGGGCTTTGCCTTCGTCAGTCAGCACCACGCTGTGGGTGTTGCGTTGGAACAACCGCAGCGCCAGCTTCTCTTCCAGCACGCGGATATTTTTGCTGATCGCTGCCGGGGTCACGCCCAGCTGGCGTGCAGCGGCGGAGAAGTTTTGTGTCTGAGCGGCGCTGAGAAACGCCGGTAACAGGCGGTGTACGTCAATGGGCAGCGACATAATGGTTGATACTTTAGGTTGAAGTTAATGTGACCGTTTACAGACTACACCGGAAACGGAGGAAATGAAAAAATGGCTTACTTTCGATAAACAAGGATTTCCCCATGTCGCGTATTTTAGTGTTGGCCGCCCACCGTTTCCCTGATGACTCCCGCATCAATAAGGCGCTGATCGAGGCGCTGCGTCCTTTACCTAACGTCACCGTGCATGAACTGATGCGCGTTTACCCGGACTACCAGATTGACGTGGCCCGCGAGCAGGAACTGCTGCAAGCGCATGATGTGGTGGTGATGCTGTTTCCGTTCTATTGGTACAGCTCACCGGCGATCCTCAGCGAATGGCAGGATGCGGTATTAACCCACGGTTTCGCCTATGGTAGCGAAGGTACTCAGCTGCAGGGTAAGCCTTTGCAACTGGTGGTTAGCACCGGGGGCAACGCGCAGGCCTATTCACCGGCTGGCTATAACCGCTATCCGGTAGCCGACCTGCTGCGGCCGTTTAACGCCGTCGCCAACCTGACCGGCATGGATTATTTGCCGCCGCATCTGGTGCAGGGCGTATTTGATATGAGCGATGAGAAGCTGGCAGAGGAAGCGGCGGAAGTAGTGAAGCTGGTGCAGAGTTTTTAAGTTCGGGGGCAGGGTGACGTTCTACATCCCTCTTCCGCAAGGGAAGAGGGATGAGGAGAGGGCCGTATTACAAGATACCTGCGCCAATCGGGAACAACGGATCGACAGAATCGTGTGCCACATCCTCTTTCTGATCCAGCACCGCCTGCCAACTGGATGGCAGCTCAAACGGTAACTTACCCTGTGCCTTGCTCTTGCCGGTGATCACATCCAGCACCGCCTCGTCGGACGCGCCGAAGTTGGCCAGCAGTACGTCGGTTTTATCCACGATGTTGGTCAGGATCGCCGGGCGATCGAGGTAAACGGAAATTACCGTTGGAATGTTGAGCGCCTTCACCTGTTTGATCAACTGATAGTCTTCACTGCCGCTGTAAGTGCCAGCTTTCTGATCCAGCACCACGGTATCGGCATCGTCAAAGCCCAGTTGGCCAAAGTTGACCGAAACGCCAAACGGGTAGTGCGGATCGTTCTGATGCGGTGTATCTACTCGCAGGATGGCGATCTCCGCCTCCTCCGGCGTAGCGACGACTTCCAACCCATAGCGTGCCGCCACGGTAGCGTTGACGTTATGCAGGAACACCTTCTTGCCGCTCAGTGCCAATGGCAACAGGGCCTGGTTATTCTGCAACAGGATCTGCGCACGGCGCTGTGCATCATCCCCTTTCTGCTGGAACTCCGCATTGCCGACAATTTTCACCGCTTTGGCTTCATCCACGTAAGGTTTCTCAAACAGCCCCAGCTCAAACTTCTGCTGTAAAATGCGTGTGACGGAAGCGTCGATGGTGGCGATCGGCAGCTGTTGCTGGTTGATGGCTTCTATCAGATCGCTAGGATCGCTGGTACCGCCGAACTGATCGATCCCGGCTTCCACCGCTTTCACTACGCGTTCCTGGCGGGTGAGGTTCTCAACGCCCCACGACATGCCGATCCCGGCAGTCCAAGGCGAGACTCCGGCGGCGATGTCGGCATCGCTGATGCCGGTGGCGCATTTACCTTCGCAGCTTTCCAGGATGCCCCAGTCACTCAGCACTACGCCGGTGAAACCAAAGCGGCCACGCAGCATCTCGGTCAACACCTGCTTGTTAAAGCCAAAGCCTACTTCTTCAATCAGCTGATCCTTGTACCACAGGTTGATCGGTTGGCCGTAATAGGGCATCACCGAGGCCACATTGGCGGCAAATGCCCCTTCGAACGGTACCAGGTGGTATTCCAGATTATCGCCCGGATAGACCTGCTCTTTGCCAAAGATGTTGTGTGGATCCAACCCGCCAAGCTGTGGTCCGCCACCGGCAAAGTGTTTGACCACGGTGATGACGCTGTCTTGGGTCAAGCCTTTGTCACCATGCTGGAAGCCTTCGATATAAGCTTGTACCTGACGTTTGGCGAGTTGGTTATCCTCGCCGAAGGTACCGTTGATGCGGCCCCAGCGCGGTTCGGTGGCAAGGTCGGCCTGCGGTGATAACGCCATATGGATCCCAACGGCCCGGTACTCCTGACGGGCGATATCACCAAAGGTTTTGGACAGTGCCGTATCATCGATTGCCGCCAGCCCGAGCGGCTCTGGCCATTGTGAGAAACTGCCTGCCGCGACGCTGGTGGCATTCGGATCGTTAACGAAGTGGTTGCGCGGGTCGGTACTGATGGTTACCGGTATACCGAGGCGAGACTTCTCGGCCATTTCCTGCAGCGCATTGTTATCGGCCGAAATATGCTGTGGATCGCCCGCCATGCGGGTAATGAAGGTGTTGACGAAGCGTTGGTTAACATCTTCTTCGGCGGCGCTAATATCGACGCGGCCAGCACCATCGAGGCCAATGGTACCGTGCATCATGGCACCGGCTTTTTCTTCCACGTTCATGCGCGCGGTCAGATCGCGGGCTCGGGTGGTGCTATCAAGACGCCAGTCTTCATAAGGATCTAGCTGGCCGTTTTTATTCAGATCTTTAAATTTCAGCCCGTCGACGGTAAGCGTGGGGATATTTCTGCTCTCCAGCTCCGCCTGATTACTCGGAGTAATCTGGGTATCATTATTGTCACAGCCGGTCAATCCGGCGGCTAATAAACCACTGACTATAAATATCGACTTCCTTTTGATGGTCATAAAGAGTGCTCCATTTCGCGAGAGGTAAAAAGGCCGATGGGAAAAATCAGTCTGGTGGTTTAATTAAAATAGTTATATTTATTATGTAATTATGTTTTTAATCTGAATTTTACCTATTATTGCATGTTTTTTTTACAGCGTGAAATAAATCTATTTACAATTTGGGATATCCTTCACATTTTGATCTTGGATGCAGATCTTTTTACGCCTGAAATAGCGTAATAATGATTTAGGAAGAAATTTAGGCAAGTTAAGTGAAAGCAAGAATAATTGTGCTGGGTGATTTATTTATACGGGGAATAATAAAGGTCAATTACTTGGTGTTAAATATATGATTCAACGGCAGGGCGTCGCTGTGAGATCCGCTGCCTTTTGGCCCCTGCCTGGCGCTTGCTGGCAGGCGCTGAGTAACTGAGGAAGTGTTCCCAGCGCCAATTTCATTGTTCGATCCATACAAAATCAATGTTTTTCAGACAATTATGTATGGATTGTAGCAAACAACTCCCGTCGCCCAATCAGGACTCCAGCAACCACCAACTTGCTTCGAAAGGCCGCAAAACTCCGGCCCGTGGCTGCTCTGCAGCATCCATGTAGTTGCTTATCAGTGGACGCCACAGTTCAGAAAATTCAACGCCAGCGGCATCCCATGCCAACGGTTCGCGGCTCAGGTTCGCAACTACCAGCAACCGTTGCCCATTCCAGCTACGTTGATAGCACCACAATGCCGGGTGAGCCGGGGCCAGATCCTGATAGTCGCCGTGAGTCAGCAGCGGATATTGCTTGCGCAGGGCGATCAGATGGCGATAAGCGTAAAATACCGAATCACGATCGGCCAATGCTGCCGTGGCATTAATCTGGGGGTAGTTCTCTGCACAGGCTATCCAAGGCGTACCGGTGGTGAAGCCTGCGTGGGGTGTCGCGTCCCACTGCATCGGCGTGCGGCCATTGTCCCGTGATTTGCTGGCCAGAATAGCCAACAGTTCGCCTTCGTTTCTTCCCTGAGCCTGCAGTTCGGCGTACATATTCAGACTTTCCACATCGCGATAGCTTCCGATCTGCTGGAAGCCCGGATTGGTCATGCCGATCTCTTCACCCTGATAGATATACGGCGTGCCCTGCATACCGTGCAGCACCATCGCCAGCATCTTGGCGGCGGTGACTCGCAGCTCGCCCTCGTCGCCAAAGCGCGAAACGATGCGTGGCTGGTCGTGATTACACCAGAACAGCGCGTTCCAGGCGCGGTTATGCATGCCTTGCTGCCAGTGGTGGAAAATCTGCTTCAACTCGACGTAATCTGGCGCGGCCAGCGTCCACTTCTGCCCGTTGGCATAGTCTACTTTCAGGTGGTGGAAGTTGAAGGTCATCGACAGCTCGGCACCGCTTTGCGCCGCATACTGCTGGCAATGCTCCAGCGAGGTTGAAGACATCTCGCCCACGGTCATCAGGCCGCGTGGCTGAAACACGTCGCGGCTCATCTCCTGCAAAAACTCGTGAATGCGCGGGCCGTCGGTGTAGAAACGGCGGCCATCGCCCTGGTTATCACTCGGGAAGTCCTGCTGCTTGGACACCAGGTTGATTACATCAAGGCGCAGCCCATCCACGCCTTTATCTGCCCAGAACTGGCACACTTTCTTCAGCTCTTCGCGCACCGGCGGGTGTTCCCAGTTTAGGTCGGCCTGCTCGGTAGCAAACAGGTGCAGGTAATATTGGCCGCTGTCGGCGTGCCATTGCCAGGCATTACCGCCAAATTTGGAGCGCCAGTTATTGGGCAGGGCGTCACCTTCGCCATCGCGCCAGATGTAGAACTGACGCAGCGGGCTGGCAGGATCCTGCGAAGCCTTAAACCACGGATGCTCGGTGGAGGTGTGGTTAAACACCATATCCATCACGATACGGATGCTGCGCTGGTGGGCCTGTGCCACCAGGTGTTCGAAGTCGGCCATGGTGCCGTAGGCCGGATCGATGGCGCAGTAATCGGCGACGTCGTAGCCATTATCGACCTGGGGCGAGACATAGACCGGCGTTAGCCAGATGGCATCGACGCCCAGCTCCTGCAAATAGTCCAGCCGTTGAGTTACCCCTGCCAGATCGCCATAGCCGTTACCGGTGCTGTCCTGGAAGCTCTTCGGATAGATTTGATAAATAACGCCGTTCTGCCACCAGGGAATTACATTGCTCATAAAAAAATACCTTTCAGTTTAAACCGGTAACTCGCCGCGGCTGGCTTTGCGTTTGTAAACCATCATGGTCAGCAGCAGCGGGATCACCACGGCCACCAGGATGGCTAACGAGTAGATCAGCCAGAACTGCGGTTGGATAGACAGGATGCCCGGCAGGCCACCCACGCCGATGCCGTTAGCCATCACGCCGGTCAGGCCACAAATCAAGCCTGCGAAGGCGGAGCCGATCATCGCGCACAGCATAGGGAAGCGATATTTCAGGTTGATGCCGTACATAGCCGGCTCGGTCACGCCGAGATAGGCGGAGATGGCGGCCGGTACGGAAATCTCACGTTCGTTGGCCTTGCGGCTGACGATGATGATGCCCAGCACTGCCGAGGCCTGCGCGATATTAGACAGGGCAATCAACGGCCAGACTGGTGTGCCGCCCATGCTTTGGATCATCTGCATATCGATTGCCAGCGTGGTCTGATGCACCCCGGTGATCACCAACGGTGCATACAGGAAGCCAAACAGTGCCGCGCCGATCGGGGCGAAACTACCGGTCATTACCCACTTCACTGCCCAAGCGACGCCATCGCCAATCATGCGACCAAACGGACCGATCAGCGTGTGAGCCAGGAACACGGCCAACAGCAGGGAAACCACCGGCACCACCACCAGATACAGATAATCTGGCACGATCTTTTTTAGACGGGTTTCGATCCAGCCCAACGCCATACCGGCGAGGATCGACGGGATCACCTGCGCCTGATAGCCCACTTTCTCAATGGTGAACCAGCCAAAGTTCCACACTTCCGGCACTTGCTGGCCGAGCAGGTAGGAGTTCATCAACTGCGGGGAGACCAGGGTGATCCCCATCACGATGCCGAGTACTGGGGTACCGCCCATCTTCTTCACCGTTGACCAACAGATAGCCACCGGCAGGAACATAAAGATGGCCTCGCCCAATAGCCACAGGAAGTCGTAAATGGTTTTCCAGGCTGGGTGCATCTGGGCCAGCGTTTGGCCGCCGGACATTGGGATATCGCCGATCACGTTGCGGAAACCCAGGATCAAACCGCCGCTGATCAGGGCTGGCAGCAGTGGGAAGAAGATCTCGGCGAAGTGGGAGATACCGCGTTCGAACCAGGTCATGTTCTGGCGAGCGGCCAGCTTAGCCTGTTCCTTATCAGCTTCGTTGATGCCGGTGGTGGCAATTAACGCCTGATAGTAATCACCAACTTCAGGGCCAATCACCACCTGGAACTGCCCGGCGTTGGTGAAACAGCCTTTGACCATGCGCAACTGCTCAATCTCTTTCGGCTTGGCCTTGGCGGGATCGTTAAGGACGAAACGCAGGCGGGTAATGCAGTGGCTGACGGTGGCGATATTCTCGCGGCCACCCACCAGCACGATCAGGCGATCGATGTCCTGCTGCTGAACTTTGCTCATTATGGCACCTTTGTTATCAGTGAGGCTCAGAGGTATTGATGTTTTTAAGCTTAGCCACTAGGCCGTTTTTATTAAATGGGAACGTTCCCAACTTGCGGTGAGGATCACAAAACGAACAATAAAGCCGCAAATAGCGTCAAAATGAATTCTGGCTACGATACGTAGGGGCGCAGCATGCTGCGCCCGCTATTAGGCAAGTTTGCAGGGGATAATGATTTGGCGGATGCTGAGTTCACCACTCAACTGGCCAAGCAGCTGAAGGGCCGCCTGCTGCCCTGCGGTGCCATAGCCCAACTCAACGGAAAACGTCTCTGGGAACAAGAAGTTGAGCATTGGCGTATTACCGATGGCGCACACCTGGATTGGCGTAATCTGTTGCCGTTGCAGGTACTTCATCGCACCTAGCGCGATAGTATCGGAGGCGCACACCAGCGCGGTGGTTTGCGGTTCAATCACGTTGGCGGCCAGTTGGAAACCGCTCTGATAGTTCAGTTCACCCAACGCCACCAGCGGCGAGATTTTTTGCGCGCGACAGGTATCCAGATAGGCCTGATGGCGACGCATCCCGGTGGTGGCATCGGACTCCTGCACGCCAAGGTAGCTGATATGGCTGTGACCCTGCTTGCGTAAGCGCTGCATCAGCAGTTTCACGGCACCTTCATCGTCATAACAAACGGAGGAAATCCCCGGATATTCGCGGGCGACCACCACCATCTTTTCCTGCCACGGTTTGAGCATATCAGCGGTCAGGCCGGTAAAGCCGAACAGGATCACGCCGTCGACGTTGCGCTGGCGCAGTACGTTGAGGTGTTCCTCTACCAACCGGGTTTCAAACTGGCTTTCCATCACGATCGGATCGAAGCCCTGCTGATACAGCAGCGGCAACATGGTGCGCACGGCCTGATTTTCCGAAGGGGAATCCAGACGGGAAACGATAATGGCGACCACTTTGTCGCTCTGGCCACGCATGGCGCGGGCCGATTTTGACGGGGTAAAACCCTGGCTACGGATCACCGCCTCCACCCGTTCACGGGTTTGCGGGCTTACGCTGCCTTCGTTATTCATCACGCGTGAGACGGTAGACTTGCCTACCCCGCTCAGGCGGGCGATATCCTTGATTGTCAGCCGGTTTTGCATGGTTTACTTTTCATTTAGGTTATGAGGCTTAAACTTATACCCGTCGCCTTTCAAGTTGCAGCGTTGTTACTTGCACTTACACACCCCGGTCACTTACTAAAGTAAGCTCCTGAGGATGAGTCAGCTTGTCGCCTAGCTGCAACTTGAAATTCATAGGGTATACAACATCCCACTTATGCTCGCTACCATAGCGCATTTTAACGCGCGGATCTTGGTGCACAGCCCATAGTGTTGCAAAACGGAATGGCCGCCTTTGCTGTTCTCACTTTTTCTTTACCGGAGGTAAATCCCTGAATGGATCCTGATCCGAGCCCTGACACTACTCATTCGGTTCCCCGGTAAAACCTCTCCGCTCTGCGTTGCTGTTTTACCGGTTTAGGTAAGCAGCGGCACTTGCTCGATAGTTCGCCTCTGTTGTGATTGAAAATAATAGGATCTGTTCCGGCGGAGGATTTTTGGCGCGTCAGAAAATCAAGCCAGCGGGCCGATCCGCCGTTCACCCACTGCCGTGAGGCGCTGGGCGATGAGGTGCGAACGATGAAATTTAAATATATCCCCCGTCGGCTGCTGGGTTTGCTCAGCCGAAATTTGCCACGCCGCCTGGTGCGGCGTGATGCGCTATTGGAAAGCGTCAGTGGCTCGGCGCAAGAGCTGCCTGCCGGTTTGGCTAAACAACGCCTGGAATGTGCCGCCGCCAGCGCGATGCAACTGTATGAGCGTTTCAACAGTCACCCGGAAGGCATCACCGCGCATGAAGCAGAAACTGCCCGCGGACTGTTTGGCAGCAACACCATCGAAAACCAGCTGGCCGAAAGCTGGTGGAAGCATCTGTGGCACTGTTACAGCAACCCGTTCAACCTGCTGCTGACCGTGCTGGGGCTGATTTCCTACGCCACCGAGGATCTAATCGCTGCGCTGGTGATTGGCCTGATGGTGCTGATTTCCACGCTGCTGCACTTTATTCAGGAGGCTCGCTCCAACAAGGCGGCGGATGCGCTGAAGGCGATGGTCAGCAACACCGCGACGGTGTACCGCAGCGATGCGCATACCGGTAAAAGCGAACATAGCGAACTGCCGATTTCACAGTTGGTGCCGGGCGACATCATCAAGCTGTCGGCTGGGGATATGATCCCGGCGGATCTTCGGTTGCTGTCTGCCAAAGATCTGTTTATCAGCCAGGCAGCGCTGACCGGTGAATCGCTGCCGGTAGAAAAAGTGGCGGATCCCCGAGGCCAGTTGAGCGATCCGTTGGAGTGCCAAAACCTGTGCTTCATGGGCACTAACGTCGTCAGCGGCACCGCGCTGGCCATAGTGATTGGTACTGGCAGCGAAACCTACTTCGGCCAGTTGGCGCAGCGGGTGACCAGCCAGGATGAGCAGCCCAACGCCTTCCAGGCCGGTATCAGCAAAGTAAGCTGGCTATTGATCCGCTTCATGTTGGTGATGACGCCAATCGTGTTGCTCATTAACGGCTTCACTAAAGGCGACTGGTGGGAAGCGGCACTGTTTGCGCTCTCGGTGGCGGTGGGGCTGACGCCGGAAATGCTGCCGATGATCGTCACCTCTACCTTGGCGAAAGGGGCGGTCAAGCTGTCGCGCCAGAAGGTGATCGTCAAACGTCTGGACGCGATCCAGAACTTTGGCGCGATGGATATTCTGTGCACCGATAAAACCGGCACGCTGACTCAGGACAAAATTGTGCTGGAGCGCCATACCGATGTGTTTGGAGCCAACAGCGAGCGGGTGCTGCGTTACGCCTGGCTGAACAGCTTCTACCAGACCGGACTGAAAAACCTGCTGGATGTGGCGGTGCTGACCTGTGCCGACGAAAGCCAACAGCCGGACGCGTTGCAGCATTACCACAAAGTGGACGAGATCCCGTTCGATTTCGAACGCCGCCGCATGTCAGTGGTGGTTGCGAAAGAGGCGCAATACCATGAGCTGATCTGCAAGGGCGCGCTGGAAGAGATGCTGTCGATCTGTAGCCATGTGCGTCAGGAAGATGAGGTGATCCCGCTCAGCGAAGCGCTGCTGGCGCGCATCCGCCGTGTTACCGACGAGCTCAACCAGCAAGGGCTGCGCGTGGTGGCGGTGGCCAATAAGATCCTGCCAGCGGCGGAACATGAGTATGGCGTGGCGGATGAATCGGATCTTATCCTCGAAGGCTATATCGCCTTCCTCGATCCGCCGAAGGAGAGCACCGCACCGGCGTTGGCTGCGCTGAAAAAGAATGGCGTAACCGTCAAGATCCTCACCGGCGACAACGAACTGGTCGCCGGTAAGGTGTGTAAGGACGTGGGTCTGGATGCGGAGCATATCCTGCGTGGCAGCGAGATCGAACTGATGGATGACGCCACGCTGGTCGCGGCGGCGGCGCGTACTACGGTGTTTGCCAAGCTGACGCCGCTGCACAAGGAACGCATCGTCCAACTGCTGCGTAAGCAGGGCCACGTGGTGGGCTTTATGGGCGACGGTATCAACGATGCCCCGGCGCTGCGCGCGGCGGATATTGGTATTTCGGTAGATTCTGCGGTGGATATCGCCAAGGAAGCGGCGGATATCATCCTGTTGGAAAAAAGCCTGATGGTGCTGGAGCAGGGGGTGATAGAGGGCCGCCGCACGTTTGCCAACATGCTGAAATACATCAAGATGACCGCCAGCTCCAACTTCGGTAACGTCTTCAGTGTGCTGATCGCCAGCGCCTTTTTACCTTTCCTGCCGATGTTACCGCTGCATCTGTTGATCCAGAACCTGCTGTACGATATTTCACAGATTGCCATTCCGTTCGACAATGTCGATGACGATCAGATCACCAAGCCACAGCGTTGGAACTCTGGCGATCTGGGCCGCTTTATGGTGTTCTTCGGGCCGATAAGCTCGATCTTTGACGTGCTGACCTTTGCCCTGATGTGGTACGTGTTCCAGGCCAATACGCCGGAAATGCAGACGCTGTTCCAGTCCGGCTGGTTTGTGGAAGGGCTGCTGTCGCAGACGCTGATCGTCCATATGATCCGTACGCGCAAGATCCCGTTTATCCAGAGCCGTCCATCTTGGCCGCTGTGTGTGATGACGTTGGCGGTGATCGCCATCGGTATCGGCCTGACCTTCTCGCCGCTGGCGGGCTTCCTGCAACTGCAGGCGTTGCCGCTGGGCTACTTCCCGTGGCTGGTGCTGATCCTGGCGGGTTACATGGTGCTGACCCAGTGTGTGAAAGGCTGGTTTGTCCGCCGGTATGGCTGGCAGTAAATTTGCTGATGGTCCCCTCACCCTAACCCTCTCCCACAGGGAGAGGGGACCGACCGAGTACGCCATCTGTTGCAGAAACTTACCTGATCACGGTACTAACTAGCTCCCATTTGCAGTGAAGTAGTTAGATCACGATATTTCATGACAACGCCGAGCCAGCTCCCTCTCCCCATGGGAGAGGGTTGGGGTGAGGGGCATCTCCAGAGCCAATCTGTGATCCATCGCACCGTTTTGCCCCTGCGGTTGGACATCTCTCTCCGGCTCAGTCTTTATCTACTTCCTTGGCTAGATTGATTTTTTCCTCTGAGGAATTTCCGATGCACAAACCCTTCAGTTATACGCTACTGGCTTCTTCGCTGTTATTTTCCCTGAATGCACTAGCCCAACCGGCTGGCGATCTGCCGCTGATGCCCTGGCCAAAGCAGGTTGAGTTAGCTCAGCCGCAAGGCAAGCTGGTGCTGGATTATCGCTTATCGTTCAACGTTCAGGGCGATGACTTGAGCGAAGCGCAGGCTCGCTGGCGCGATCGCCTGGAACGCCAAACCGGCTGGACGCTGGCCCCACAGGGCGAGAAAAACCAGGCGGCAACGATCAACATCATGATCAAACACCAGGTTGCAGCCCAGCCGCTGCCGGACAGCGATGAGAGCTACCAGCTCAAGGTGACGCCGCAGGGCGCGACGCTGACGGCCAACACTCGCTTCGGTGCGCTACGCGGCATGGAAACGCTGCTGCAACTGGTGCAGACCGACGGCGAAAACACCTTTATGCCGTTGGTGAACATTACCGACGTCCCACGCTTCCCTTGGCGTGGAGTACTGCTAGATTCGGCGCGTCATTTCCTGCCGGTGGAGGATATTCTGCGCCAGCTTGATGGCATGGCGGCGGCCAAACTCAACGTATTCCACTGGCATCTGACCGACGATCAGGGCTGGCGCTTTGCTTCCGAGCACTATCCAAAGCTACAGCAACTGGCCAGTGACGGACATTTCTACACCCGTGAACAGATGCAGCAGGTGGTCGCCTACGCCACGGCGCGTGGCATTCGGGTGGTGCCCGAAATCGACCTGCCGGGCCATGCTTCTACCATTGCCGTGGCGTATCCTGAGCTGCTTAGTGCGCCAGGGCCGTATCAAATGGAACGCCATTGGGGCGTCCACAAGCCGACGCTCGATCCTTCGAATGACAAGGTTTATCAGTTTGTCGACAGCATCATCGGCGAACTGGTGGCGATCTTCCCCGATCCTTACTTGCATATCGGCGGGGATGAGGTGGATGCCACTCAGTGGAAAGAGTCCAAAACCATCCAGGCGTTTATGCAGCAGAACCAGCTGGCGGATGCCCATGCGCTGCAGGCTTTCTTCAACCAGAAGCTGGAAAAAATCCTCGAAAAGCATCAGCGCCGCATGGTGGGTTGGGATGAGATTTACCATCCGACCTTGCCGCGCACCATTGTGATCCAATCCTGGCGTGGGCCAGATTCTTTGGGGGCCAGCGCCCAGGATGGCTATCAAGGCATCCTCTCTACCGGTTTCTATCTCGATCAGCCGCACAGCACCGCCTATCACTATCGCAATGAAATTTTGCCGCAGCCATTGGGAGTAGATACCAACGTACAGGCAGGGGAGCAGGCGCAGAGCTGGCAATTCAGCATGCCGCGTTTCAAGGGGAGCCCTGTAGAAGGCACCTTCACGCTGATTGAAGGCAAGCAGGGATGGCGTGGTTTTATCGATTTCAAAGACAAATCACGCCGTGCAGTGCGGGATATCGAGTGGCGTACGCCAGAACAGGTGACCTTCCGCATTGATACCTGGATGGGCGACACGCGTCCGGTATTTACTCTGCAGCAGGACCAACTGAGTGGTTACACGCTGGTGGGCAACGTGCGCTACCCAACCACCGGCAGTAAATTGACGGCGATCCCGGCGGGCGTGATGCCAGTGGTACCGGATGAGCAGCATCAGGCCAATATTCTGGGGGGCGAAGCCGCCTTCTGGGCGGAAAACATCCGCGCAGCGGTGCTCGATCTCAAGCTGTGGCCAAGAACCTTTGCCGTGGCGGAGCGTATGTGGTCGGCCAAGGATGTGACCAATGAGGACAATATGTACCAACGCCTGGCGGCGATAGATGCCTGGTCGGTGGTGTCTGTCGGCCTGCAACAGCACGCCGAAACGGCGCGTGAGTTTACCCGTTTGGCTAACAGCGTGGATATCACTCCAATGCAGGTCTTGGCCGAAGCGGTGGAGCCGGGGCAGTATTACACCCGTCAGCACCTGAAGTTCAAGGCAGGTAATTACCATCAATTTGAGCCGCTAAACCGCTTTGCCGATGCCATCCCACCGGAAAGTTCGGCAGTGCGCGATCTCGATAAACAAGTGGCGTTGCTGCTCAAAGACAAGAACCATCGCGCAGCGGCAGAGGCGATCCGTGAACGTCTACAACGCTGGCAACGTAACGGTGCACCGGTGAAGCAGGTGATAGCCGGTAACGTGGTGATGAAGGATTTGGCACCGGTGGTACAGGATGTCAGCGCGTTGGCCGATCTGGGCTTGATGCTGTTGGAACGCTATCAGCAAGGGAAGCCTTTGAGTAAAGACGAGGCGGAACAGGCTCAGCAACAGCTGGACGCGGCAGCACAGATCCGGGATGAAGTGGTGATTGCAGCGGTGTACCCGCTGGAAACGTTGTTGCGAGCAGTCGCGGTGCGGTAACCGGGCAGGGGATGGCGCGGTTAAGACTGCGCCAACCAGCTATCCCAGATGGGCACCGGCTGTAGCTGCTCCAGCAGAAAATCGATAAAGGCACGTACCTTGGGGTTGCTGTAGCGGCTGGGGAAATACAGGGCATACAGGCCGTGGGTCGGGTGGGTCAGTGAGCCGTCCAGCGCTAGCGGAACCAAGGCGCCTTGCTCAATTAAATCGCCCAACAGGTAAGTTGGCAGATAGGCAATGCCTTGATTTTCCAGCACCGACTTCAGCAACACCAGGCTGCTGTTGGCCTGGATCGGGGTTCGTGTCTTCAAGTGGTGGGCGACGCCCTGCTCATCAATAGTCTTCCATACCGGGGTCAAGCCAGGGTAAATCAGGCACTGATGATGGCTTAAATCCTGAATGGAATGCGGCGTACCGTACTTTTCGAGATATTTTGGGCTGGCGCAATAGGCCCAATTCACCGTGGCTAATTTACGCATTGCGTAATTAACAGGCGGTTCGGAGGAAATGCGCAATGCGATATCAAAGTTGGTTTCATTAAGATTAACAAAGTTGTCATTAAGGTTAATATATAAATCAACATCGGGACAACGCTCACGAAAATGATTCGCCAACGTTGCCAAATGGGAATAACCAAAAGCCATCGAGCAGGTGATCCGTAATTCACCGTTGGGGTGATTATAGTAACCGGCGGTGGTGTTGAGTGATTCATTAAAATCCAGCAACAGTTGCGTTGCACGATTGTATAAGTATTGTCCAGGTTCGGTGAGCGTAAAGCTGCGTGTGGTTCTCTTTATTAAGGTGGTGCCCAACTGACTTTCCAGTTGCGCCAGGCTCTTGCTGACCGCCGAGGGTGAGACGTTCAGGTGTGCGGCAGCCTCCGACAGCCCACCACATTCCACAATCTTGACCAGAACTTCCAGTTGCTTTAACGACGCTGGGCTGCTCATTTTTTCCTTTAATTCACGAGTGATTTCTTTAAACGGTACGAATGCGCTATTACATCGCTGGAAACAAGATGCCATTATTAATCGCAGAATACGCTGTACTGTACCAGATCACAACCAAACACCAAGGGGTGACCTGTCTCACACAAGTCACATACTATTGTTGAGAAAAATAAAAAAGTGACATAAGTCACATGAACAAAAAAGATAATAATAAGGAACTGAATATGTGGAAACGTCTAGAACCCTACAAGTCATCTTTTATTCTGTTATTTGCCTTAACGCTCGGGGGGATCGTCGGTATATACGCCCCCGATATTGCGTTGAAATTACAGGCAATCGGTAAGATATTCCTCAACCTGCTGTTTATGATCATCGTACCGTTGGTCAGTGTCAGCGTGATGTCCTCGATCGCCGGCATGACCGACCTGAAAAAGCTCGGGCGCATCATGGGGGTGATTTTTACCGTTTCCATTGTGATGGCGCTGATACCTGCGGCCGGTATCGTCGGCCTGGCCACCTTGTTCAACCCTGCGCAGGGCGTCACCATTGAATTGGCTGAGAAGTTTAATGCCGGTGGCGGAGGCATGGACTTTGTCAGTATGGTGACCACCAACGACTTCGTCGGGCTGCTGTCCAAATCCAACATTCTGGCGCTGATTATCATGTCCGTGATTGCTGGCATCGCCATCGGCCAGTCGGGTGAGCAGGGCAAGCGGGTGTCAAACTCGCTCAACGATCTCAACACCATCATCATGAAGATTGTCTCTATCATCATGAAGGGTGCGCCAGTCGGGCTGGGCTGCTATTTTGCCTCCACCATGGCCAGCCAAGACTCACAGTTGCTGGTCACCTTTGCCAGAGCCATCGGTCTGTTCTTTGCCGCGACGCTGCTGTACTACGTTTTTGGTTCCATCTTCTACTCCTGGATTGGCGGCGGCGTACCTGCGATACGTGCCTTCTGGCGTAACGCCATCGAGCCTTCGGCCACCGCATTGGGCACCTGCTCCTCTCTGGGCACCTTGCCAGCCAACATCCGCGCGGCCAAAGCGATGGGGATTAATCCGGAAATCGTGGACATCTCCCTGCCGCTGCTGGTAAACCTGAATAAGGGCGGCGTGGCAATGATTGCGGCTCTGAAGATCGTGTTTATCTTCGCGGTGCTGGGGTTGGACTTCACGATGGAGACCTTCTTCCTGACGATGCTGATTTCCGTACTGTCGGCAATTATCGTCGGTGGCGTTCCCGGCGGGGCTTTCCTGGGCGAGATCTTCATTGTTACCACGTTGGGGCTGCCGTTGGAAACCATCCCGATGCTGGTGGTGCTGGGCACTATAACCGACGCTCCGGCCACGCTGATCAACGTGATCCACGATCTGAACGCCGCACAAATTGTTGAGCGCTTTGCGGGCAAAAAGCCGCAGCCGGTCTCTGAAAACGCAAGTCTTACGGATGTAGCAGAAAAAATCGCGTAAGGGCCGCTGCATAGCCCTATTATTTTTGATTAACGATAAAAGTAGGCAACTTGTTATGACATCTAAAAAGATAGAAACCGCCCTGGTCACCGCTGGCCGTAAGCCTCGATTCACTCAAGGATCGGTTAACCCGGTGATCCAACGCGCCTCTTCCTTAACCTTCGATACGGTGAAGGCCAAAAAGTTTGCCACCGCCAACCGTGCCAAAGGGGAGTTATTCTACGGGCGTCGCGGCACCCTGACGCATTTCTCATTCCAGGATGCGATGGCAGAACTGGAAGGCGGGGTAGGCTGTTCGCTTTACCCTTGCGGGGCCGCCGCCGTCACCAATGCTATCCTGGCGTTTGTTGCCAGTGGCGACCATATCCTGATGACAGGGGCCGCCTATGAGCCGACGCAGGATTTCTGCAACAAGATCCTGAGCAAGCTGGGCGTGGCAACCACCTATTACGATCCGCTGATCGGTGCCGGGATTGCCGAGCTGATAAAGCCCAATACCAAAGTGCTGTTCCTGGAATCCCCGAGCTCTATCACCATGGAAGTTCAGGACGTACCGGCGATGGTGAAGGCTGCTCGTGCGGTGAATCCAGAGATAGTCATCATGATTGATAACACCTGGGCGGCGGGCATTCTGTTCAAGGCGCTGGATTTTGATGTGGATATCTCTATTCAGGCTGGAACCAAATATATCATCGGCCATTCCGACGCCATGCTGGGTACCGCCGTGTCGAACGCCCGTTGCTGGGACCAGCTGCGTGAGAATTCCTACCTGATGGGGCAAATGGCCGACGCGGATACCGCCTATAACGGCAGCCGTGGCCTGAGAACGTTGGGTGTGCGCCTCAAGCAACATGAGATAAGCAGCATTGCCATTGCCCAATGGTTGGCGGCGCGGCCAGAGGTGGAGCGGGTTAACCATCCGGCACTGCCTTCTTGTAAAGGGCATGAATTCTTCCAGCGGGATTTCAGCGGCAGCTGCGGGCTATTCTCTTTTGTGCTGAAGGCACGGCTGACCAATGAGCAGGTTGCCCACTATCTGGACCATTTTGAGCACTTCAGCATGGCCTATTCATGGGGCGGGTTTGAATCGCTGATCCTGGCCAACCAGCCGGAAGAATTGAACGAGATCCGCCCGGCGGCCAAGGTGGACTTTACCGGCACGTTAGTGCGTGTTCATATTGGTTTTGAGAATATTGACGATCTGATCGCCGATCTGGAGGCGGGCTTTGCGCGACTGAAGTGACCCCTCACCCTAACCCTCTCCCACAGGGAGAGGGGACCTACCGTGCCACTGATTGGGCTTTGTGTCCGACTATAGCGACAGCTCTGAACGAGCCACAATTTGACTCCCGCACTCGACTACAACACCGATCTGGCTCCCTCTCCTTGTGAAGGGGACGGAACATGTCACAGATTGACTCCTACACCTGACAACAGCACTGAACTGGCTCCCTCTCCTTGGGGAGAGGGTTGGGGTGAGGGAGAACGCATCTTGGTAAAACCAGAACATTTGGCGAGCTTGTAGAACCCATCTAACTCGTGGCTTTGAACGAGAGTGATTTTGCGGATGAATGTTTCAGATTGATGATGACGAAAAACAAACGGCCAGCAAAGGCTGGCCGTATTCGATCGCACCGGGTTGCCGATTAACGGCGAACGGCGATGGCTTCGATCTCGATTTTCACGTCTTTTGGCAAACGCGCCACTTCAACGCAAGAACGCGCTGGGAACGAGGCGTTGTGCTCGGTGAAGAACGCTTCATAGGCCGCGTTAACGGTAGCAAAATCGTTGAGATCTTTGACGAAAACGGTGGTTTTAACGATGTCGCCCACTTTTAGGCCTGCGGCTTCCACGATCGCCTTCACGTTGGCCAATGACTGACGCGCTTGATCGGCAACATCATCGGGTACGGCACCGGTTTTTGGATCGACCGGGATCTGGCCGGAAGTGATGATCATGCTGCCCAGGTCAACGCCCTGCACGTAAGGACCAATGGCGGCTGGCGCGAGTTCAGTGCTGATATTACGTGACATTTTTTCTCCTGATATCCTGTTGTTGTTCAAACGGCGAGTCGACCCGCCGTAAACTCACATGGACGCAGCATGCAGCGCCCTACGACGCACCATTATAAAGGGTACCCGCCAGATTAACAGCGGCATACCCTGGTAAAACGGAGGATTTTAGTCGGTCTGTAACACCACCTGATGATCGAACTCTTTCTCGCAGTAACGGCACTTGAGGTGTACTTCCCCTGCATGGGATTTGACGCTGAAACTGGATGCCACCGGCTCGCTGCGGCTGATGCAGTTGCTGTTCGGGCAGGTCAGCACGCCGTCGATATGATCCGGCAGGCTGAGCGTCAGCTTACGCACCACTTCATAGTTATCGATACGGTTGACCGTAGCCTTGGGCGCGTACATCGCCAGCTGGTTGGCCTGCTGCTCGGTCAGGAAGGTGTTCTCGATCTTGATCAAATCCTTGCGGCCCAGCTCTTTGGAGGGCAGGTTCAGGCCGATGGTGATGCGTTGATCGGTGGCGGTCAGTTTGAACAGTGAAAGCAGCTTAAAGCCGATCTGCGCCGGAATATGGTCGATCACCGTGCCGCACTTGATCGCTTCAACCTGGAGTTTGTTATCGTGAGTCATGACGGTTCCCCCTTAAAGAGCCAAATCTGCGTTTAAAACCAGTGCCAACAGCGCCTGACGGGCGTAAATACCGTTGCCTGCCTGTTGGAAATAGTGGGCATACGGTGTTTTGTCCACCTCAATGGCAATCTCATCGATGCGCGGCAGCGGATGCAGCACTTTCATGTTGTCACGGGCACCGGCCAGATCGGAAGCCCGCAGGATGAACTGCGCCTTCACGTTGGCGTATTCGGACGGGTCCAGGCGCTCTTTCTGCACGCGGGTCATATACAGAATATCCAGTTCCGGCACCACTTCTTCAATGCTGTTGTGGCGGCTGTAGGAGATACCTTTCTCATCCAGCATCTTCAGGATATAGCTCGGCATCGCCAGGGCGTCTGGTGCGATGAAGAAGAAGTGGTTCCCTTCGTATTTTGCCAGTGCCTGGGTGAGTGAGTGCACAGTGCGGCCATATTTCAGGTCGCCGACCATGGCGATATTGATATTGCTCAGGCGACCCTGGGTTTCCTGGATGGTGAACAGATCCAGCAGCGTTTGGGTTGGGTGCTGGTTCGAGCCGTCACCGGCATTCAACACCGGGATACCGCCAGAGAATTCAGCGGCCAGGCGGGAGGCGCCTTCCTGCGGATGACGCATTACGATGGCATCAACATAGGTGCTGATCACCGAGATGGTATCGGCCAGCGTTTCGCCCTTCTTGCCGAGGGAGGTGTTGCTGCTGTCGGAGAAGCCGACCACCGAAGCCCCCAGGCGCTGGATGGCGGTCTCAAACGACAGGCGGGTACGCGTGGACGCTTCAAAGAAGCAGCTGGCGATCACCAGGTGTTTGAGCAGCTCCGGCTGCGGGTTAGCTTTCAGGCTGGCGGCGGTGCTGAGCACCAGCTCCAGATCTTCACGGCTGAGATCGTTAATAGAGATGATGTTCTTGCGATACAGCGGATTGGCCATGTTCACTCTCCTCGACTCGTGCCCTTGGCGCGGGGCTTTTCAATGTAATAGCAATGCTTTGGACAAAAAAAAGCCCCTCAACGAGGGGCTTTAAATGATGATTCATGCAACAGGGGAAATAACGGCAGTTGCCCGCCGATTGGCTGGCGGTTTTGTCGAGTGTGGCGAACAAAACAAAGGTCGTTTTTCATGCTTTCTCCTGGCAAATTGTCGCGCATTATACTCGCGCTTTTTTTCTCTGCAAGGGTAAAAACACCACTTTTTGCGATTTCGCAATCGATTGGCTTGGCGATCACCGCTGCGAGTAGAACTCGGTGTCTGGTTGTTTGACCATGTTGCCGCTAGCGCTTAATCCCGCATATGCTCACCGGCCTGTAAGGCAGCCCGGTCGTAATGCTGCACGATGTGACCGTTCTCCATCAGGGCGGCGCGTTCGGACATATGGGCAATCACGTCACCGTCGTGGCTGACCAGCAGGTAGGTCATGCCGTGCTCGCGTTTCAGGTGGTTGAGCAGGTTGAGGATCTCCGCCTGCACCGACATATCCAGCGCCGAGGTGGGTTCATCCAATAGCAGTAGCTTAGGCCGCAGCAGCAAGGCACGGGCGATAGCGACGCGCTGGCGCTGGCCGCCGGAAAGCTGGTGGGGATAGCGCTGTGCCGTGGCCGCGCTCAGCCCTACCTGCCGCAATGCATCGTCGATCCGCGCCGCAATGTGCTTTTCACCGTGGATCTTCAACGGTTCACCCAGCGTACGGGCAATCTGATGCTGCGGGTGCAGCGAAGCGTAAGGATCTTGAAACACCATCTGCACGTCGCGGCGTAATTGGCCGGTGAAGCGTTGCTGTGGTTGCAGAGGCTGGCCAAGCAAGCGTATTTCTCCGCGCCATTCACGTTGCAAACCGGCCAGCACGCGCAGCACGGTAGACTTGCCACAGCCGGAAGCGCCAATCATGCTGAAGGTTTCCCCGGCCTCGACGCCAAAGCTCACCGACTCCACGGCGATCTTATGGCCGTTGCCCTGCGGGAAGCTGACCTGCAAGTTTTCAATTTCAATCAGCGCCATGTTCGCTCCGGGTAAAATCGATGCTGCGATCCAGCACCGGCAGATCCTGGCCGTAGGTGCTGGCATTAGGGCGGCAGGCCCACAGCGTGCGGGTGTAAGGATGGGTCGCTAGCGGCAGGTTGGCCGCGATCCCCTGATCCACCAGTTTGCCCTGATACATCACCAACACCCGATCGCAACGCTCGGCCACCAGCGGCAGATCGTGGCTGATCAGCAACAGCCCCATGTTACGGCGCGTGGTTTGTTCGACGATCAGATCGAGGATCTGATTACGCAATCTGGCATCCAGCGCCGAGGTTGGCTCATCGGCAATCAGCAGTTGCGGATCGTTGACCAGCGCAATCGCCAACATGGCACGTTGCCCCATGCCGCCGGAAAGCTGGCCGGGGTAGCTGTGATACAGGCTCTCCGGTAAGCCGACGGCGGCCAGTGAGTTCAGCACCCGCTCATGGCGATCGGCCCGGGTTAGTGCGTTATGCAGCACCAGGGATTCTTCGATCTGCTTACCAATGCTGCGCACTGGATTCAATGCATAGCGCGGATCTTGTAGCACCATGGCGATTTTGGCGCCGCGTACCTCGTTCCATTGGCGTGGCTGAAGCTTCAGTAAATCGGTATCACGATAGTGCAGCTTATCGGCGGTGACGATGCCCGGCTTACGCACCAGCCCCATCAGGGCGCGGGCGGTCATGGATTTGCCAGAGCCGGATTCCCCCACCAGCGCCACTTTCTCCCGGCCAATGCTGAAAGAAAGGCTATCCACCACTTTGTGGCCGTTAAATTCGATACTCAGGTTCTGTGCTGCCAGCAGTGGTTCAGTCATGATGCGGATCCAGTAAGTCGCGCAGGCCGTCGCCCAGCAGGTTAAACGCCAGGCTGCTGATCAGGATCGCACAGCCAGGGATCGCGGCGATCCACCACTGATCGAAGATCACCTGCATACCGTCGGCCACCATCGATCCCCATTCCGCCATCGGCGGTCGGGCACCCAGCCCCAGGAATCCCAGACCGGCGGCGGCCAGAATTATTCCCGCTAAATCCAAAGCCAGGCGAACGACGGCAGAGGGCAGGCACATGGGTAGAATATGGCCCCACAGCAGGCGCGGCCCCTGAATGCCCATCATCTCGGCGGCGGCCAGGTAGTCGCTTTTACGCAGCAGTTGGATCTCGGCTCTGGCCTGGCGAGCGTAGGCGGGCCAGGTGGTGAGCGCCAACGCCAGCGCACCGTTGACCAGCCCAGGGCCGAGCATTGCGACAAAGGCGAAGGCCAGGATCAGCCGTGGCATCGACATGACCACGTCGGTAAAGCGCATCAGCACGCGCTCCAGCCAGCCGCCGTAATAGCCGGATAGCACGCCAATCAGCAGGCCGAGCGGCAGGGTGATGGCCGTGACCAGCAGCACCAGCCCAAGGGTTGGCCGGGTGCCGTAAATCAGGCGGGAAAGGACGTCGCGGCCATAGCTGTCGGTGCCGAGCCAATGGCCAGCTCCCGGCGGTAATAGGCGGTTGGCAGCATTCTGCCAGTTGGGATCGACCGGTGCCAACCAAGGCGCAAACAGCGCTATCAGCACCAGTAACAGCAGGATGGTGGCTCCGCAGGTGGCGGAAGGCGAGCGTTTAAGTAGTGTCATTTTCATTGGCGCGCCCTCGGATCGAGTAAGCGCACCAGCAGGTCGGTGAGATTGTTGATAATCACAAAGCACAGGCCGATCAGCAGCGTGCCGCCCATGATGGCGGTGGTGTCCCCGGCAAACAGCGCGGTGGTCAGATAGCGGCCAATGCCCGGCCAGGAGAACACGGTTTCGGTCAAAACCGCTCCCTCCAGCATGCTGGTATAGGCAAGCGCGATCACCGTCAGCAGGGTGCCGCTGATGTTGGGCAGCACGTGGCGGAACATGATGCGCATTTCGCTGGCCCCTTTGGCACGCGCCAGGGTGATGTACTCTTTATTCAGTTCGCTCAGGCAGGCGGAGCGGGTCAGGCGGGTAATGCTGGCTAACGAATAATAGGCCAGCAGGCAAACCGGCAGCACCAGATGTGCCAACGCATTGCGCACGGCCCCCGTATCGCTGGAAAGCCAGGTGTCGATCAGCGCGAAGCCGGTTTTGGCCTCGACGGTGTATTGGTAGATATCGTCTAACCGCCCCGGCCCGGCGCTCCACTGTAGCTTGGCGTAGAACAGCAACAGCATCAGCAGCCCCAGCCAGAAGATGGGTACCGAGTTACCGAGCAGGGTAATAAAGCGCACGCCGATATCCAGCTTGCTGCCAGCAAAACGCGCACACAAGACGCCCGCCAGTACGCCGAGCGGGGCACCAATCACCAACGACAGCGTGGCCAATTCCAACGTGGCCGGGAAGGCATGCAGCAAATCCAGCAACACTGGCTGGCCGGTGGCGCTGGCGGTGCCGAGATCGCCATGGGCCAGCCGCTCCAGATAGTGCCAGAACTGCACCGGCAAAGAGCGATCCAGGCCAAGCTGCTGTTTTACCTGCTCATAGGTGGCAGCGCTGGCGTGATCGCCGACGATCTGCAACACGTGATCTACTGGCGACAGCGCAGACAGTAAGAAGGTGATCAACAACAGGCCGAACAGGGTCAGCGCCAGCGTGAGCAGCCCCTGCGCCAATCCCCAAAGACGACGCCGGGAACTACTTCCCGGCGCGGATTTTATTGCTACCGACATGACAATCCTGATTATTTGCTAACGCGATCGTAATAGACCATATCCGCATTCAGGCCCTGTTGATAGCCTTTGACGTTATCGCGCAGCACCACCTGCGTTTTGGCCTGATCGATAAACACATACGGCGAGCTACGCTGTAATTCCTGCTGCATGGCGGTATAGAGCGCGGTGCGTTTGGCTGGATCGGCCTCAGCGACTGCTGCCAGCGTTTGTTTGCTCAACTCAGGGATCTGCCAACTGTTCAGTCCGGCTACCGTGCTGCTTTTGCCATCGTTATAGGCGAAGGCGCTGGCATTGGAGTGCGCATCGAAGTAATCCGGGATCCACAAGCGGATCGCTGCCTGATGCTGCTTGGCGCGTACGCGGGCATAGACCTGGCTACCGGCGGCAGGCAACAGATCGAGCTTCACGCCACCTTGGGCAAAGCTGGCCTGTAGCGACTGAGCGATGGTGATAAACGGCGGTTTGTTTTCCACGTCCAGCGTCAGGCTGGCGTTGGTGATCCCGGCTTTTTCCAGGATCGCCTTGGCTTTGGCCGGATCGAAGCTGAACGGGTTATCTTCCAGCGCCCCCGGCAGGCCGACCGGCAGGAAGCTTTGATGGACGAAGTATTGCCCTTTCAGCAGATCTTTGGTGATGCCCTGATAATCCACCAGATAGCGAGCCGCTTCCCAAAAGGCCGGATTTTTCAGCAGCGGGTTGGCGGTATTACCGGTGTTGAACACCAGATAGTTTTGCTCGGCGGAAGGGATTTCCAGCACCTTCACACCCGCCTGGCTTTTCAGCGCGGCGGTTTGATCCGGGCCGAGTTCACGCGCCACGTCGGCATCCCCTTGCTGGATCAGCAGGCGGCGCGCGCTTGGGTCTGGCACGTTCTTGATAATGATGTTGCTCAGCAGTGGCTTATCGCCCGGTGAGGTTGGGTTGGCGTCCAGCACGATCGCCTGATGTGGCTGGTAAACCCGCATCTTGAACGGGCCGCTACCCGCAGAGTGCATCTTCAACCAGGCATTGCCAAAGTCATCACTCTTCACGTTGGGTTGCACGGCTTTACTGTCGACGATTGAGGCGATCGGCGTCGAGAGGATATTCAGGGCAACCGCCGGGCTGACGTCTGCCGTCCAGCTTAGTTGCACGGTATGGTCGTCAATCTTCTTCAACTGCTGTTCGATATTGTCCGGCTGCCAGCCGAGCACGTTGAGGATAAACGCCGGTGACTTGTTCATCTTCACCGCGCGGGTGTAAGAGAAAATCACGTCGTCGGCGGTCAGCGGGTTACCGGAGGAAAACGTTGCCTGTGGGCGCAGTTTGACCGTCAGGGTCTTGGCGGTGGCATCATCTTGCCAGCTTTCCGCCAGCACCGGGATCACCTTGGCCGGATTATCACGATCGGCCTGCACCAGGCGTTGATAGAGGCTGGGTACGGTCTGGATGCTGGAAAGCTCATTGGCCTCCGCCGGATCCAGGCTGACAATATCATCCAGTGACTGCACCACCACCAGCGTATTCGGCGGCGTGGCGGCCAGTGCAGTGGTGGAGAGGGCGGCAAGAATAAACAGCGGCAAGACTTTGGCTTTCATAGACGTTTTCCCTTAAATGTGCCGGTAAACCAGAACGGAGAAGAGGTTGTTCTCATTAGTTTTTTACGGCATTTCCGCCGCCAGAATGCCACGGTAGAACGTTGGTAAAAAACAGGCAAAGGCCAATAAGTTATTAACAATAACGAAAAAGACTATACCCGTCGTATTTCAAGCTGCAGCGTTGTTACCTGCACTTACTCACCCCAGTCACTTACCCAAAAGTAAGCTCCTGGGGATGAGTAAGCTTGTCGCCTAGCTGCAGCTTGAAATCCATAGGGTATATAGGATAAAGCGGGGGGGGGGGATTAACCAGAAAAACCCTTCTATAAGAAGGGTTTTTGGAGAGGGCGATTTACAGGGTTTTGCTCAGCGTGGCGACCATCACTGCCTTGATAGTGTGCAGGCGGTTCTCTGCCTGATCGAACACGATGCTGTGCTCCGACTCGAACACCTCGTTGGTCACTTCCATACCGCCGTGCATACCGTACTGCTCGGCCATCTGTTTACCCAACGTGGTTTGATCGTCATGGAATGCTGGCAGGCAGTGCAGGAACTTCACCTGTGGGTTGCCGGTCAGTTTCACCATCGCCATATTCACCTGATACGGCCTGAGCAGGGCAATCCGCTCCTGCCAGACTTCTTTGGCTTCTCCCATCGAGACCCAAACGTCGGTATACAGGAAATCGGCACCTTGCACGCCTTCGGCAATATCTTCCGTCAGGGTGATTTTACCGCCGGTCTGCTGTGCCAGCGCCTGGCATTCTGCAACTAGCTCGGCTTGCGGCCAACAGGCCTTCGGCGCGACCAACCGCAGGTCCATGCCCACCAGCGCGGCGGCTTCCAACAGGGTGTTGCCCATATTGTTACGTGCATCGCCAATGTAGGCGAATTTCACCTCGCTCAACGCTTTCCCCGGCAGGTGTTCACGCACGGTGAGCAGATCTGCCAGCAACTGAGTTGGGTGGAACTCATTGGTCAGGCCATTCCACACCGGCACGCCAGCATGTTCTGCCAAGGTTTCCACTAGGCACTGGCCAAAACCGCGATATTGAATACCGTCGTACATCCGGCCCAGCACGCGGGCAGTGTCTTTCATCGACTCTTTGTGGCCGATCTGGCTGCCGCTTGGGCCAAGGTAGGTCACCTGAGCGCCCTGATCGAATGCGGCAACTTCGAAAGAGCATCGGGTACGGGTGGAGTCTTTTTCGAAGATGAGCGCAATGTTCTTGCCTTGCAGATGGCGGGTTTCCTGGCCTTGCTTCTTGGCCTGCTTCAAATCGGCAGCCAACTGCAGCAAGGACTGGATCTCACTGGGGGTAAAATCCATTAATCTCAAAAAGTGACGACTGTAGAACGGGTTCATCTGGCTCATCTCCGTAAATCCCTATCGTTTTGATTGAATTTAAATTCACTTTATATGTATGAATATTCAATTTCAACCCCGAAGCAGAAATCTTTCACGTTTATCGTGGCAGCGGTGACAGCGGTGTGTGAAAATAGAAGTAACGAAGCCCATTTTATTGAGGATAGAGGCATGGCAAACCGCGAATTGCTGGAAGAACAACGTGAAGAAACCCGCCTGATCATCGAAGAACTGCTGGAAGACGGCAGCGATCCGGATGCGCTCTACACTATCGAGCACCATTTCTCTGCCGAAAAGTTTGAAGTTTTGGAGCAGGCCGCCGTGGAAGCCTTCAAGCTGGGCTACGAAGTGACCGATGCCGAAGAGCTGGAAGTGGAAGATGGCTCCATGGTGATGTGCTGTGACGTGATCAGCGAAGTTGCGCTGAATGCCGAGCTGATCGACAGCCAGGTAGAACAACTGGTGGCACTGGCAGAAAAATGCGGTGTCAATTACGACGGTTGGGGCACCTACTATGAAGATCCGAACGGTGAAGAAGGCGACGACGAAGAAGAAGACGGCGACTTTATCGATGAAGACGACGACGGCAAACGTCATTAATTAAATCCTGCGGGCTGGCGCAAGCTGGCCCCTGATAGAACCCGATGAAATACCAATCTCTGTTATCTCCGATTTTAAACTTCCTGCACTGTGAAACCCCGGATGGATGGATCGAAGCGGCCCGTCGCCCGGAAAACCTGCCACTGTTGCTGACCGACCACCTGGTATGCGAGCTAAAAGCGGCGCAGACCGGCATGTGGCTGATCCGCCGCTATGTGGCCGATAAAGAGAGTGGCGATGCCCTGTTGGCGCTGCTGAGGCCCTATGAGGCGTTTGTGCACGAGGCGCAGGAAGTACCAGAAGAGCTGTTCCGCCAGAGCGCGTTTACCAGGAAGATCCTACCGAAGAATGGCTCGGCCTATGGCCAGGATCTGGTCGACAAAATGGTGTTGTTGATCAAAGAAGAGCTGCATCACTTCTCGCAGGTGCTGGAGATCATGCAGGCTCGACAGATCCCTTATAGAAAGATCACTGCCAGCCGCTATGCCAAAAGCATGATCCGCGAGGTGCGCACTCACGATCCGGCCACTTTGATCGATAAGCTGATCTGCGGCGCGTATATCGAGGCCCGCTCCTGCGAACGCTTCGCCAAGCTGGCCCCGTTCCTGGACGATGAGCTGAACCGGTTTTACGTCTCGCTGCTGCGTTCCGAAGCCCGCCATTACCAGGATTACCTGACGCTGGCAGAGCAGATTGCCGGCGGCGATATCAGCGAACGCGTGGCGTTTTTTGGCCAGTTGGAGGCGGAACTGATCCGCTCAACGGACACCGAGTTCCGCTTCCACAGCGGCGTACCGGTGGCGTAAAATTTCACGATCCGGCCTTTCTCATCTAGAGGCAAGGCCGGTCAGGTTACTGTCGGAAATCGGAGTACAACTGCTGGCCACGGTAGCCAATGCGTTGTGAGAGCTCCAGGGCGGTATCAGAGATCATTTGCCCCAATGCGGCGATTTTTTCGGGTTGCTGGTTAATTTTGTTAAACAGGCTGGCGACGCTGATAGCGGCGTAAACCTTACCCCGAAAGTTATAGACTGGAGCGGCAAGGCAGAACACCTCGGCATTATGTTCCCGATCGTCAACGGCATAACCCTGCTGGCGTGCCTGATTTAAAATCGCGAAAAATTTCGCTTCATCGGTCACGGTATACGGCGTGATGGCCTGCAACCCGCCGGTGCGGGCCAAAATGGTTTTTACCTCATCATCAGGTAAGGTTGCCAGGATCGCTTTACCCAGGCCGGTACAGTACAGCGGGTTGTTCGAACCAATTCTGGCGGAGGTTCTGACGGAGTTGGGGCTTTCCACTTTATCGAAATACACCAACTCATCGTTATTGAGCAACGCCAGAAACACGGTTTCCCCCGCGATTTCGGCGAGCTTTTCCAGCATCGCATGCGCGACGTTGTGGAAAGGTGTTTGCTCTAGGTAACAAGCCCCTGTCTGGAACAGTTTTACGCCCAGCTTAAACGACTTCTGCTTTTCGTTGGCTTGCTCCAGATAACCTTTATCGAGCAGGGTGTAGAGAATATCAAAGGTAGTGCTCTTGGGGATGCCCAGTTGCTTGCTGATTTCGGTAATGGTCAGTTCGTTTTTGCTTGCTGCGACCAACTCCAGCATATCCAACGCCCGGGCAACCGAACGATTTATCTTTTCAGACACGGGCTTACCTCACCGTTATTGTTATAGCTGGCAGTATAACGAGGTAGCGAGGGTGAATACAGATCTGCTAAATAATAACCAAGCTACGGCTGTTCACCGTAGCTTGTCTGTCCTGATGTCAGGACCGTTTTCCCTCATGAAACGCCTGGATAAAGGCTTGTGCCTGTTGGGTGATTGCTGCCCAGTTGCCTGCCTCAATCCATTGTTTATTAGTCAGTGCGCTCCCCACACCCATCGCAAACGCACCGGCCTTGGCAAATGCGCGGGTGTTTTCAAGCGTAATCCCGCCAACCGGGATCATGGATAGGTTATCCAACGGCCCTAATACCTCTTTCATATAATCAACGCCGAGGCTGTTGGCTGGGAACAGTTTTAACAAATCTACCCCCAGGCGGCAGGCCTGCAATATCTCCGAGGGTGTCATCACCGCAGGGATCATCAGGCGTTGCTTTTCGTGCACCATCATCACCACATCGGGGTTGAAGTCGGGGGAAAGGACAAAATCGGCACCGGCGTCCAGCGCCAACTGTGCCATTACCGGATTTAATACCGTCCCCGCGCCTACACACATTCTGTCTCCCATCTCCTGCTTAAGCGCGCTGATGCTTTCCAGGTGCCGAGTCGAGTTACAAGTGACCTCAATGACTCGAATGCCGCCGTCGTACAGTGCATTGGCAAGGGGGATTATGCCCTCGGGCGCGACGCCGCGAACGATGGCAATCATGCCGGTTTCTTCTATGGCGCGAATCACGCGTTGTTTAATCATGGATAACCTCTTGGGAAATATCAGGGAGCGGGCTCCCTGATGACATCAATCCGTTACGGTCACCGGTTCTTTGACGATGAACCAATAACACAGTGCAGCGCAGGCTGCGATAATTCCACCGCTGACAAATGCCAAGGTGTATGAGCCAGTGACATCGGCAATTAACCCGGTCACTAGCGGTGATAACGATCCGGCAAAATAGCCCCCGAAGTTCTGGATGCTGCCAACCGAGGCCACCATGGACGCCGGGGCGACGTCGCCAGGTAATGCCCAGCCAGTAGCCGAAAGCGAGGAGAGCAGCGCCATGGCAATCACCAGCAAGGTCAGGGTGGCGGCCAGGCTATCTACCATTGGCACCGCAATAACAGCGACGCCAGCCAGCAGTGCCGAGACACTGATGGTGACACGCTTGGCTTTTAAGGATTCGGTGAAAATCTGTTTATCAACCAGCCATTTGGAGATGTAACCACCGGCAATGGCGCCGACAATCCCACCGAAATAGGGAATACTGGCGTAGATACCCAACTCTTTAAATTGGATGTTTTGGGTTTTCATTAAATAGAGCGGTAAGAATGTAGTGAAAATATTCATCATCCACACATAACAGAACCAACCTAAAATCATTCCCCAGATACAGCGATATTTAAAAAGACCGCCCCAGCTGATTTTTTCAGCGTCACCCGTCAGTTTTTGTGCTGTGCCGCCACCGCCTTCTTTAATATAGTCCAGCTCTTCTTTGGTAATGTTAGGGTGCTGCTCTGGCTGATGATAGGCGAAGATGAAAAACACGACGAAAATAAAACCTATTGCCCCAGCAATATAAAATAGCGCACGCCAACCGAATGGCACAATGATAGCGACCAAGATCGGCGGAGCGATGGCTGGCCCCCATTTGGACGCGGCATCCCAGAATCCGGTTGCCAACGCACGTTCACTTTTTGGGAACCATGAAGCGGTAATTTTCGCCGCTCCCGGCCAGCATGGGGCTTCGGTTATCCCCAACAGTCCACGGGCAAAAATCAGTGTCACCATACTGCTACAAGCACCGGTTAGCATGGTGGCACCGCTCCATAAGCCGACAGCCCAGCCGTACACTTTTTTCGGGCCGAAGCGGTCAACCAGCCAACCAGCAGGAAGTTGGCAAAGCGCGTAGATCAGCGCAAAGACCGAACCCAGCAATCCGATATCCGTATTCGATAATTCAAGTTCTTTCATCATATCGGGCGCAGCAATAGAGAGGCTGGCACGATCGAGGTAGTTGACAATACCGCCAATCAATAAGAGGAATACAACAAACCAGCGCTTATTTCCTCGTTTTTTTGTTATGACTTTTTCATTAACGATGGTGTTCATAATCAGACCTTTTAATTTTGTGTAGGATACAAAGGAATTAAATAATCTGTCGGTGGTGAGCCAGGGAAAATAATCCAGAACTGGAAAGTGAACGATCTACCGATGCCAGGGTAACTTTCCCGTTAAACCACGGGTCATTTTCAATGAGAGTAGCGAAAGCGAATTTAAGCGTGTCTTTGCCGCATACCACGACGTGAGTATCCGGGGTAACCGTAAAGGCCTCGCTATTTTTGACCGCCTGCAGGTCATCTTGTAGCACGGCTCCTAACAGGACATTGGCTTTCTGGTTGAGCGTAAGTTGGCTGAACATATCCAGAACGCGCACAGAAAAACAGGTGCGGGACAAGCCCGTTTGCCGGCATTGGTTCGCACCTTGCAGCAAGGCTGGGGCTTCAATCTCCTGAGCGAATTGCCGATCCAGGGAGTTTGCCAGGATCGTATGCCGGGTAATCACGTCCAGCAGTTCACCACCGAGTGTCGTGACACAACCTTCGATGCGGTCCTGCGCATCTATCTTGACGAATTTAGAGTGTGAACCCGGCAGCACGATCAGCGCCGGGCCGTGGATGTCCAGGCTGGCGAGTACACCGATAGCTTCCGTCTCTTCGCCACGCATCATGTCCATCTGCTCGGCATTACCCAGCGTGACGGCAGAATCATGATTGCGAACTCCTGGTACAAACCAGATGGGTTCCTCGGCGATTTCTGGCAGATTGGCGCAGACCATGCCTTGAGCCAGTTCGCCAAGCCCGGCAGGCGCCAACAAATGCGGAATTTCACATAATCCCACGTTGGAGGTGATCATACCCGATGATAGGTAAACCACGCGTTCAGCGGCCGGTATCGCGGCCAGATTTTTGGCTTCCTGAACGGCTTCGCGTACGCCATTCATTAGCGTTGCCGTACTGCCAGAGATGGCGGTATCGCGTACGCCGATGGGGCGTGCCGCTTCAGCTAACAGCCGTTGGTCCTGCCAGGCACATACCCTGGTGTTGGTTGTGCCGGTATCGATAGTGATTATATACATGTCATTCTCGTTATTATTATCAGCGTAGGGTGCGGAGTGTATTAGCAATAGCGCTGGCGCCGGTTATCGCTAACAGATCTATTTGCTGCTCATCGGAAATTATTCGCTGTGGGCTATCTATTTTTAACTGCTGTCGAATAATGTGCTGGTAAATCTCACAACGTCTCGCATGGCCGATTAAAAATATCTCGCCATGGAAATTAAATCCCTGGTGTTGGGCATTAATAAAAACGTTGATATCGTCACCTGCCATGGCGCTTTCAAGGAACAGTTTGCGTTGCGGCGCTGTGGTCGGAAACGCGAATTGTAAGAATCGGCTCATCAATATTGTGCGTAATAAACCGCTCTCCTGCACGGACTGGCAGGCTGCATCAATAATCTGTGGCTCTATTTTTGCCTGCGCTTCTTCTTCTGGCGTGGTGGCAACACTGGCTGCGACAAAGGTCTGCTTCAGGATTGCTGCATACACCTGGCCGCTTAAGGAGGTAATACTGCCGGCAATTTTCCCCTGTTGATTAATCGAAATCAGTTTGGTGGTGGAACCCAGCTCGATCAGGATACAGGGGCGCTTTGGCTGATAACCCAACAGCAACCCGACAGCCTGAGTCTCTTCACCTCGCATCAGATCAATGCCGCTGAGATTTTCCCATGAGGGAGTCGTCTGGTTACGAACGCCAGGGATCAGCATGACGGGAATATCCAACGCCAGGAGCTCATTGGCAGCAAATGGCACAGTATGCTGTGCCAATTCGTCAATCCCGACCGGTGCAACCAGATGGGGAACCTCATGCAAACCCAGGTTTGACGTGATCATGCCTGAGGCAATAATAAAGGTGATATCCTGCTGAGCCTTGCCGTTTCTTGCCAACAATTCCGTTACGCCACGCACCATCTCCTGACGTAATAGATTATTATTTCCATGAGTGACGGTGGAGTTTACCCCTTCGCCGATCGTGATCTTGTCAATAATCTTACTATCGGCGAATGCCAGCAGATAAATACGTGTCGTGGACGAACCTGAATCAATGACAATAAACATGCTCACTCCTTTAAATAGCGCTGCTGAGGCTGATGTTTTTCATTAAAGGCTACGTTGTAAAATATCACGCAGGGTGTCGGCATCCGGCACTCGTGGATTATTCTCCAGCACCACTTTCATGGTGGTTTGCACGTTATTGATAATCCAGTCGAAGTGTTCTTCTTTCACCCCCAGTTCACTCAAGGAAGGGAGCATATTGACTGATGACAGCAATGACGTGACGGCCTGTACGCTGCTGTAAGCGGCTTGTTCAAGGGACATATCGCGAGTATCCACCCCCATGGCATAGGCAATGGTGGCAAATTTTTCGGGGGCGGCCGACCAGGTGTATTCCATAAAAGCAGGATAAACCGCGGCGATCCCTTCTGCATGAACGACGTCAAGCAGCCCGCCCATTGGGTGTTGCAGAGCATGTGGCAGCGCCGTACCGGCACAGTCGATCGCCATTCCGGCAAGCGTACTCGCCAAGCAAACCTGCTCCCATGCCGCCAAATCGGTCACATCGGCATACACGCGTGGCAAGTTCTGTGTCAGCAGGGTTATTGCACGCAGCGAGAGCATTTCACTGACTGGATGCGCATTCCGGGAGATATATGACTCCAGGGCATGGAACAAGACGTCGGCACCCGGCCCGGCGATCACGCGTTTTGGCAGAGTGAGCATCAGTTCGGGGTCAACAATCGAGGCGACCGGGTAGATTAACGGGTTAACCAAGCCTTTTTTATCATGGGTTTCCGGGTTGGTGAACACGGCGGTACGGTTAGCCTCGCTGCCTGTGCCTGCCGTGGTCGGCACCAGGATATTTGGCAGTGCGTTCTGTGCCTGGGCTTTGCCAAACACATAATCCCAGATGCTGCCTGGATTGCAGGCACAAAACGCGATGCCTTTGGCCATATCCATTGCGCTGCCACCACCAATACCAATCACCAGATCGCATTGCTCCTGGCGTGCCATTTCAGCACCGGCTTCCACCAGTGTGGAAAGCGGGTTTTGCATAAATTTGTCATAGACGGCAAATGCCACCCCGGCGGCAGCCAGGGTTTCCTGTGCCCGAGCGAGTAGGCCCGTGGACTTGGTGTTATCAGAAACGACCAACAGTGCTTTCTTCCCGTATTGTTGAGCGATGCTACCAAGCAGAGCAAATTTGCCAGGGCCAACGTGAAGTTTGACAGGGTTGTTGAAGATAAAACTGTTCATTAGCTATCCTTTTTGTCCGCATATTCGGATTGTGTTCGCATTTGCGATTATATTGGCCGTGTTTCATCCTGCGTTCAACCCTTTTTGCTGGATTAATGAGCGCAATCACATTTTTTCTGGTTGTTGGCGAATTAGGGGGAGGTAAACAGGGGGGGGATTTTTTAACGTGATTTGCAGCAATGGTTAGCTGACAGCAAGCCAACATCGGCTTGCTGTCTATTTGGGCTATTCACCCAATATCAAATCCACCGCCTTCTCGGCCAGCATAATGGTGGGTGCATTGGTGTTGCCGCTGGTGACCTGCGGCATCACCGAACAGTCGACCACCCGCAGGTGCTCAAAGCCATGCACTCTTAGCTGCAAGTCGGTCACCGAGTCCTCCGTATTTTGCCCCATCCGGCAACTACCCACCGGGTGATAGACCGTCTTGCAGAAGTTACGCACAAACTCCTCCATCTGCGCCTCATCGTTCACCCACGCCGGTTGTGGCATCAGCAGATCTTTAATCAGCGGCTTGAGAGAGGCGGTTTCCAGGAAGCGCAGGCCAAATTTCACCGCGCGAATGCTGCCCGCCAGATCGTCTGGATGACCAAGGTAGTTGGCCTGGAGCTTGACCGGATCGGCAGGGTTGCGGCTACGTAGCTGCACCTGACCGCGCGCTTTGGGTTGCAGATAGCCGACCTTGAGCGACATGCCGTGGATCGCCGGTAGCGGTTCGCCGGGCACGTCGTCCCAACTGTCCAGTATCGGCAGGAAATGCACCTGTACGTCTAGCCTGCCATTGCCCAGGGAGTCTGCAAAGGCGGCACCCTCCAGTACGTTAGAGGTCAACACGCCGCTACGAAATGCCAGCCACTCGGCACCGTGGCGCAGCGCCTGCAAGCCCCGATCGGCGCCGAACAGGCTGACAGGTTCACGGGTACTGACGTTAATCGACATATGCAGATGATCGTGGAAGTTTTTGCCCACCGGCAGATCGGCCAGCGGCGTAATACCCAACTGCTCCAGATGTTCGCGCGGACCAATGCCGGACAGCATCAGGATCTTCGGTGAGCCAATCGCCCCGGCGCTGAGGATCACTTCCTGGCTGGCGTGGGCGACGATCTCATTGCCACCGTTCAGGCTGTAGACCACTCCAGTTGCCACGTTGTTTTCGAACGTGACGCGATGCACCAGCGCGTTGAGTTTCACCACTAGCCGCGAGTTATCGCGCACGGCTTGCAGATAGGTGCGGGAGGTGCTAGCGCGTTCTCCATTGTGGGTGGTGGTTTGGTAGAACCCTACGCCGTGTTGGCTAGCGCCATTAAAGTCGTTGCGATAGGGCAGGTCCAACTCCTGGCCCGCGCGGATAAATGCCATGCTGAGTGGATGGCGATAACGGTTCTCGCTGACGGGCAACAACCCTTCGGTGCCGTGATATTCATCCGCCAGGCTTTCATTGGCTTCGGCGCGTTTAAAATAGGGCAGTACGTCCTGATAGCTCCAGCCGGTACAGCCATACTGTTGCGCCCAGCCGTCGTAATCCTGCGGTTGGCCACGCAGATAGATCATCCCGTTGACCGAGCTACTGCCACCCAGCACCTTGCCCTGGGCGATTTGCATGCGGCGGTTATTGGCGTGCGGCTCTGGCTCGGTTTCATACGGCCAGCTTTTTTTGGCGATGATCTTGGCGACCCCGGCGGGCATTTTGATAAACAGATTATTGTCGTCGCCACCGGCTTCCAGCAGCAGGATGCGGGCCTGGGTACGGCGGATGAGTTGGGCTGCCAGCACGCAACCCGCCGAGCCTGCGCCAACAATGATGTAATCGAAGTTATTTTCTGACATGACCGTTCCCTGTGCGTGATGGTTGGAGACTGTCATGGCAGAGTAACTCAGAGAAAGGGTAGGTCAATTTACGATCGTTAATTTATTAACGAATATCACAATAAATTTACATTATAGAACTGAGCATCAGTTTAACTGTTTGAAATATAAAATTACCGTGTGAATTTTTGAATAATGTTGATGTTAATAATTTTTGTGTGAGTGATGTGTTCTCTCCCTCACCCCAACCCTCTCCCCAAGGAGAGGGAGCCGATAGGCGCAGTTGTCAGGTAAAGAAGTTAATTGGTAACAGGGGGGATATCGAGGGTGTATACCGTTATTAAGTTGTGGCACATTCGGTCCCCTCTCCCTGTGGGAGAGGGTTAGGGTGAGGGGCCATTGCGGCGGTTAAAGCGTCTTCAGCATGGTGACTTCGCAGTCGCCGTGGCCGGTATTGCCCATGGCACAGCCGATATGCTCAAAACCAAGATGTTCATACAGACCGATCGCCTGCTGCAACGTGGCGGTCGTTTCCAGATAACAACGGCCGAACCCCTGCTGGCGGGCGAACTCCAGCGCCTGCAGCGCCAGGCGTTTTGCCAAACCTTTGCCACGCAGCACCGGCAGGAAATACATTTTCTGTAATTCGCAAACGTCGATCTCACCGCCCTGCAGCGGCGCAACGCCACCACCACCGGCAATCTGACCGTCTATCTCCACCACCCAGTAAGCACTGCGCGGTTGGCTATAGAGTTGGTATAAAGCGTCCAGATTGGGATCGGAAACGGTATAGCCTTTATCCGCCGTCAGGCCATGCTCGGCGGAGACTTCGCGAATGACGTGAGCAATAGCGGCATTATCGTCGGCCGTGATTGGGCGCACCAGAAGGCGCACTGGGGTGGCTGTTGTCATGTTTACACTCACCATCAAAGGGAACCTGAGGGGACCCGGAATTTCGTTGTTATTACGGAATGCACCGCATCAATAATACTTTGTAATAACACTTAAGCCTGGCTCTTGGCAATGCCGATAAAAAAACAGCGGGGAAAAATCACCCGCTGTTTTTGATCGGTAGTTTGCAGAATTACAGTGCGGCGATAGTCGCCTGCTGTTCCTGCAGCTTCAGCTTACCTTCTTTGCAGGCTGCCAGACGCTCACGCTCTTTGGCCACGACCGCTTCCGGTGCGCGAGCCACAAAGCCTTCGTTGGACAGCTTGCCTTCGATAGACGCAATCTCACCATCCAGCTTGCCCATCTCTTTCGACAGACGCGCGATTTCCGCATCCTTGTCGATAAAGCCTGCCATCGGGATCAGCAGTTCGGCACCGTCCACCAGCTTGGTGACTGAAACCGGGCCTTTCTCGCCTGCAGGCAGCAGGGTGATCGAGCTCAGGCGTGCCAGACGTTCGATAAAGCTCTGGTTTTCCTGCACACGACGTTGGGCATCACCATTGGCGTTACGCAGCAGCACTTCCAGCTGTTTGCTTGGCGCGATGTTCATCTCGGCACGGATGTTACGCACCGCGATGATTGCCTGCTTGATCCACTCCAGATCGTTCAATGCCTGCTGGTCTTCCAGCGCGGCGTCGAAGGCCGGGAACGGCTGCAGCATGATGGTATCTGCGGTTTCACCGGTCAGAGGCTTGACGCGCTGCCAGATGGTTTCGGTGATAAATGGAATGATTGGGTGCGCCAGGCGCAGCAACGCTTCCAGCACGGTGATCAGCGTATTACGTGTGCCACGCTGTTCCGCTTCGCTGCCGTTGATCACGACCGGTTTGGTCAATTCCAGATACCAGTCGCAGAACTGGTTCCAGGTGAATTCGTACAGGATGCCCGCCGCGATATCGAAGCGATAGGTGTCCAGCGCCTCACGGTAGGCTTTCACCGTGCGGTTGAATTCGGCCAGGATCCAGCGATCGGCCAGCGACAGCTGCATTTCGCCACCGTTGAAGCCACAGTCGTGCGCTTCGGTGTTCATCAGTACAAAGCGGCTGGCGTTCCACAGCTTGTTACAGAAGTTGCGGTAGCCTTCCAGGCGCTTCATATCCCAGTTGATGTCACGGCCGGTGGAGGCCAGTGCTGCCAGGGTGAAGCGCAGGGCGTCGGTACCGTGCGGTTCGATACCGTTCGGGAACTGCTTCTCGGTGCGCTTGCGGATTTTCTCTGCCAGCTGCGGCTGCATCATGTTGCCGGTACGTTTTTCCAGCAGGTCTTCCAGCGAGATACCGTCAACCATATCCAGCGGATCGATGACGTTACCCTTCGACTTGGACATCTTCTGCCCTTCGTCGTCGCGGATCAGGCCGGTCATGTATACGGTTTTGAACGGAACCTGCGGTTTGCCGTTTTCATCTTTGACGAAGTGCATGGTCAGCATGATCATGCGGGCAATCCAGAAGAAGATGATGTCGAAGCCGCTGACCAGCACACTGGTCGGGTGGAAGGTCTTCAGATCTGGAGTCTGCTCTGGCCAACCCAGGGTCGAGAAGGTCCACAGGCCGGAGGAGAACCAGGTGTCCAGCACGTCTTCATCCTGGTTCAGCGCCACGTCGGCACCCAGGTTGTTTTCGCGGCGCACTTCTTCTTCGGTGCGGCCAACGTAGACTTTGCCTTCGGCGTCGTACCAGGCCGGGATGCGGTGGCCCCACCACAGCTGACGGGAGATACACCAGTCCTGGATATCGCGCATCCAGCTGAAGTACATGTTTTCGTACTGCTTAGGCACGAACTGGATCTCACCTTGCTCAACCGCTTCAACCGCGACTTTGGCCAGCGGTGCGGTACGCACGTACCATTGGTCGGTCAGCATTGGCTCGATAACCACGCCGCCACGGTCACCGTAAGGTACGGTCAGATCGTGAGGTTTGATCTCTTCCAGCAGGCCGAGTTCGTCAAAGGCGGCAACCACGGCTTTACGCGCAGCAAAGCGCTCCAGGCCACGGAACTGCTCTGGCAGCTCGCCGCTGTAGGCGGTGCTGGCTTCACCCAGGGTGTCGAACACCTCTGCCACTTCGAGGATGTCACCGTCGAAGCTCAGGATGTTGATCATCGGCAGGCCGTGACGCTTACCCACCTCATAGTCGTTGAAGTCGTGCGCCGGGGTGATTTTCACGCAGCCGGTGCCTTTCTCCATATCGGCGTGCTCGTCACCCACGATGCGGATGCGGCGGCCCACCAATGGCAGAATGATCTCTTTGCCAATCAGATCCTTGTAGCGTGGATCTTCCGGGTTTACCGCTACGCCGGTATCACCCAGCACGGTTTCCGGACGGGTGGTAGCAACCACCAGGTAGTCTTTGCCTTCCGCCGTTTTTGCCCCATCGGCCAGCGGATAGCGCAGGTGCCACATGGAACCTTTGGACTCGCGGTTTTCCACTTCCAGATCGGAGATGGCGGTGCGCAGTTTTGGATCCCAGTTCACCAGGCGTTTGCCACGGTAGATCAGGTCTTCTTTGTACAGGCGGACAAACACTTCTTTCACCGCGTTGGACAGGCCTTCATCCATGGTGAAGCGCTCGCGCTCCCAATCCACGGAGTTGCCCAGACGGCGCATCTGGCGGGTGATGGTGCCGCCGGACTCGTCCTTCCACTGCCAGATTTTGTCGATAAACGCGTCGCGGCCATAATCATGGCGGGTTTTATTTTCTTCTGCGGCGATCTTGCGCTCAACCACCATCTGGGTCGCGATACCGGCATGGTCGGTACCGGCTTGCCACAGGGTATTTTTACCCTGCATGCGCTGGTAGCGGGTCATGGTGTCCATGATGGTCTGCTGGAACGCGTGGCCCATATGCAGGCTGCCGGTAACGTTCGGCGGCGGGATCATGATGCAGAAACTTTCCTGGCTGGTATCGCCATTCGGTTTGAAATAGCCCTGGCTTTCCCAGTGATCGTACAGCTTCTGTTCGATCAGGGTTGGGTCATAGGCGGTATCGAGATCGGTGTTGGTCTTTTCCATTTTTATTTCAAGGTTCAGTTAGTTGGCGGCGTGGCCGTGGTCAAATGGAAGCCGACGCTGCGATAGGCTTTGTAACGTTCGCGCGCCAACTGTTTCAAGGTGTCTTCGTAAGGGACGAAGTCTACCACTTCATGGAAAGCAGTAGCAAAATCTGCAAACTGCGGCAGCAGGGCGATCAGCAGATCGCGCGGGGCATTGCCGCGTTTGCCTGGCCAGCACAGCTCGACCGGGGCGCCAAAGTTTGGCCCTTCGCCTGCGAGATTATGCGGTACAAATTGGTGTGGCTCACGTTGCCACAGGGCTTCGTCCAGCCGCTGGGCCTGCTCCTGGCTTTCACAGGCGATCAGCACCCGCTTGCCAGCGCGCCATCTTTCGGCGGCAACGGCACAGGCCACAGCCTCGTGTGCACTGAGCGCACCAGCGGGTTCTGCGTGTTCAAGAAGGTAGAACGTTGCCTGTTTCATGATTAAATTCACCGTGGCCAAAAAATGTAAGGGCACAGCGTGCTGTGCCCTCGGTGATTATACCTGAATTACCGCGCGGATTTAATCGTCGCCGTTTAGACCAGCACGATTGAGCAGGAACTGCGCCAGCAGGGCTACCGGGCGGCCAGTGGCCCCTTTGGCCTTGCCGGAGCGCCAGGCGGTACCGGCGATGTCCAGGTGCGCCCAGCTGTACTTGCGGGTAAAGCGTGAAAGGAAGCACGCGGCGGTGATGGCACCACCTGGGCGGCCGCCGATGTTGGCCATATCCGCAAAGTTGGAATCCAACTGCTCGTAATACTCATCGCTCATCGGCAAGCGCCACGCACGGTCACCCGATTGCTCGGAAGCGCCGATCAGCTCGTGAGCCAGCGGGTTGTGGTTCGACATCAAGCCGGTGATGTGGTGGCCCAATGCGATCACGCAGGCACCGGTCAGGGTGGCGATATCAATCACCAGCTCTGGCTCGAAACGTTCCACGTAGGTGAGGGTATCGCATAGCACCAGGCGGCCTTCGGCGTCGGTGTTCAGCACTTCTACCGTCTGGCCCGACATGGTGGTCAACACGTCGCCTGGGCGATAGGCTCGTCCACCCGGCATGTTTTCGCAGCCAGCCAGCACGCCGATCACGTTCAGCGGCAGGTTCAATTCTGCTACCACACGCATGACGCCGTACACGGTTGCCGCACCGCACATGTCGTATTTCATCTCGTCCATGCCGTCGGCCGGTTTGATCGAGATGCCGCCGGAGTCGAAGGTCAGCCCTTTGCCTACCAGCACGATCGGCTTAGCGTCCGGGTTAGGATTTCCCTTATATTCCATCACCGACATCAGCGATTCATTTTGCGAACCGGCACCGACCGCCAGATAGGCGTTCATCCCCAGCTCTTTCATCTGCTGTTCGCCGATGACGCGGGTGGTGATGTGGGTGCTGAAGGCGTCTGCCAACTGACGAGCCTGTGAGGCCAGATAACCGGCGTTACAGATGTTGGGTGGCATATTGCCGAGATCTTTGGCGGCCTTGATGCCGGAAGCCACGGCCAGGCCGTGCTGGATGGCACGTTCACCGCTGGTCAGTTCACGGCGGGTTGGCACGTTGAACACCATTTTACGCAGTGGGCGACGTGGCTCCACCTTGTTGCTCTTCAACTGATCGAAGGTGTAGAGCGTTTCTTTAGCCGTTTCTACCGCTTGGCGCACTTTCCAGTAAGTATTGCGGCCTTTGACGTGCAGTTCGGTCAGGAAGCAGACGGCCTCCATGGAACCGGTGTCGTTGAGGGTATTGATGGTTTTCTGGATCACCTGCTTGTACTGGCGCTCATCGAGCTCGCGCTCTTTGCCACAGCCAATCAGCAAGATGCGTTCGGAGAGAATGTTCGGCACATGGTGCAGCAGTAACGTCTGCCCGACTTTGCCTTCCAGTTCGCCCCGGCGCAGTAGTGCGCTGATATAACCATCACTGATTTTGTCGAGCTGTTCTGCGATAGGTGACAGGCGGCGTGGTTCGAAAACACCTACTACAATACAGGCGCTGCGCTGTTTTTCCGGGCTACCGCTTTTTACACTGAACTCCATGCACTCTCCTGAATCTTAAAGACAACGACGAAAGCTACGGCTAGAATGACCTACTCCGCCAAGATCTTCCGTCATTGAGTTAACTAACTAGGTTAACCTGAACGGCGTAAACGTTCTGTTTTGGCTACTATAGGTCTGTTCCTATAGGATGACCAAACAGCTTGATGTTCTAATACTATTTTAGCTGTGAAGGTTGCCACATGATGAGAAAAAATGGCGGATTAGCGATGAAACTATCGATTTTCCTGCAAAAAGACAAGTTTTCACAGGCGTAATAAGCGTGATCATCATTAGATATCTGGTACGGGAAACGCTGAAGAGCCAAATTGCCATCCTGTTTATCCTGCTTCTGATCTTCTTTTGTCAGAACCTGGTCAGGGTGTTAGGTGATGCGGTAGACGGCAATATCCCGACAAATTTAGTCTTATCCCTGCTTGCATTGGGTGTGCCGAAGATGGCGCAGCTAATCTTGCCCTTAAGCCTGTTTCTTGGCCTCTTGATGACGCTTGGTCGGTTGTATACCGAAAGCGAAATCACCGTTATGCACGCCTGCGGTCTGGGGAAACGAACCCTGATCATTGCCGCTATGGTGTTGGCGATCTTTACCTCGGCGGTGGCTGCGGTAAACGTCTTCTGGGTCGGGCCATGGGCGGCCAGCCATCAGGACGAAGTGATTGCCGAAGCCAAAGCCAACCCCAGCATTGCCGGGCTGGCTGAAGGGCAGTTCCAGCCCTCACAGGATGGTAACGCCGTGCTGTTTGTCGGCAGCGTAAAGGGCAACACTTTCAACGACGTGTTCCTGGCACAGCTACGCCCGAGCGGCAACCAACGCCCTTCGGTGGTGGTGGCCGAGCATGGGGTGATCAACCAGGGCCGCGATGGATCGCAGGTCGTCACGCTGGACAAGGGCACCCGGTTTGAAGGCACCGCGCTGCTGCGTGACTTCCGCATTACCGACTTTAACGACTATAAAGCGGTTATCGGCCATCAGTCGGTCACTGTCGATAATACCCAGTCTGAGCAGATGTCGATGCGCACGCTGTGGGAATCGAATGAACCGGATGCACGTGCCGAATTCCACTGGCGTCTGACGCTGGTCGTTTCCGTGGTGCTGATGGCGCTGCTGGTGGTGCCGCTTAGCGTGGTCAACCCGCGCCAAGGCCGTGTGCTGAGCATGTTGCCAGCGATGCTGCTGTATCTGATCTTCTTCCTGCTGCAGACCTCGCTGCGTTCCAATGCCGGTAAGGGCAAGTTGGATCCGCTAGTGTGGATGTGGTTGGTGAACCTGGCGTACTTCGCGATTGCTCTGGCACTTAACCTGTGGGATACCGTGCCGATGCGCAAACTGCGTGCACGCCTGAGAGGAGCGGCCTGATGTTTGGTGTACTGGACCGTTATATCGGTAGAACGATTTTCAACACCATCATGATGACGCTGTTCATGCTGGTTTCGCTTTCCGGCATCATCAAGTTTGTCGATCAGTTGCGTAAAGTCGGGCAGGGTGAATACTCGGCGCTGGGTGCGGGGGTGTATACCCTGCTCAGCGTGCCAAAGGATATTGAGATCTTCTTCCCGATGGCGGCGCTGCTGGGGGCATTGCTCGGCTTGGGCACCCTGGCTACGCGTAGCGAACTGGTGGTGATGCAAGCTTCTGGCTTCACCCGGTTGCAGATTGCCGGTTCGGTGATGAAAACCGCTATTCCGCTGGTATTGCTGACAATGGCAATCGGCGAATGGGTGGCACCGCAGGGCGAACAGATGGCGCGTAACTACCGTGCGCAGCAGATGTATGGTGGCTCGCTGCTCTCTACCAAGAGCGGCCTGTGGGCGAAGGACGGCAATGACTTTATCTACATCGAACGGGTGGCGGGTGAAAAAGAGCTGGCTGGCGTCAACATTTACCACTTCAACGATCAGCGCCGGTTAGAGACGGTCCGCTATGCCGGTACCGCAGATTTTGAAGACGGCGCGTGGCAGCTTTCGCAGGTGGATACCTCCGATTTGACCAATCCGAATCAGGTCACCAGTACCCAGACGCTAACCGGGGTGTGGAAAACCAACCTGACACCGGACAAGCTGGGCGTGGTGGCGTTGGATCCGGATTCGCTTTCCATCAGCGGCTTGCACAACTATGTGAAGTACCTCAAGCAGAGTGGCCAGGAGGCCAGCCGTTACCAGCTGAATATGTGGAGCAAGATCTTCTCGCCGCTGTCGGTGGCGGTGATGATGCTGATGGCGCTGTCGTTTATCTTTGGCCCGCTGCGTAGCGTGCCGATGGGTGTGCGGGTAGTGATCGGTATCAGCTTCGGCTTCCTGTTCTACGTGCTGGATCAGATCTTCGGCCCGCTGAGCCTGGTGTACAGCATGCCGCCAATTCTGGGGGCGCTGTTGCCAAGCATGTTGTTCCTGTTAATTAGCCTTGTGCTGCTGCTGAAGCGGAAATAGTCAGGCCCAATAGACTGGGCCTGTATGCAAATCAAAGCCGCGATGTATAAGTCACCGCAGCAGAGGAAAGACGGGTGGGAGAGATCCTACCCGTTTTTCGCTTAGAGTGCAGAGGCGCTAGAAGGGAACAGTGCAAAGGCTTCGCTGCAATCGTAAGGCTCTTCGGATCCATTACGGTTATCCAGCACTTCAAACTCTGCGGCACCGTTGTCCGCGGCCTCCAACAGCAGGTCCGCCAGGGATACCGGGCCAGGTCCCATCAGGATCTGAGCATAAGAAGGCGCGGCAGGGATTGTTGCCGAGGCTTTGCTAGCCAACTGTGGTGAGCTGTCAAACACGGTGTTATCGAGCACAATATTTCTTAATGGCAGATCCTGGCCATCAGAGCTGAAGCCGCGTAAGGTGACCCGAACGTTATCTCCGTTATAAATGGAGTCTGGCGTATCCACATAGTGGTAATTTTTGATGGTGACATCTTGAATATCGGGGTAGGCCTGTCCGGTTTTTTTGCTGTAGTAGGTATCTATGGTCAGCGCTTCCTGAGCGCGGCGGATGCAAATACCATCATAGTTGATGTTCCTCACTTCTCCTCCAACGCTCATATCGGTTTTGATACGCACGCCGACGGCAAAGTCAGCATCATGGCCGTCAATGCTCATATCCCGAATTTCCACGTCTTTGACCGCGCAGTCGGTTTCACTGCCGATTGACATGCCATGGGTGAAGTAGAGGCGGTTATGCAGAATTTTGACGTTGCTGACGGTATAAATAGGCAACTGCCCTGCATACTTTTCGGCAATCGGTGGGACACAGGCATTGCTGCTATGGGCTTTGATGGCGATACCGTCATCACCGGTACTGATGTGGTTATAGGCAATCAGGACATTCTGCGATTGGCCAGGATCGATCGCGTCGGTGTTCTTGGTCGTATCCGGGGTAAAGCAGGTGCTTGCCCGGGTATAGTTAGGGGAACCCGATGTCGCAGGGGTTGTCCCTTTCGGGCAATCATAGCCTGGAACCGTATAGGCCAGTGAAGGCGTTAACACCTTCACGCCCCAGACGACCACTCCATTGACCCCACTGGGGACAAAGTGGAATTTGGGTGCATTCTGTAAGGTGATCTTATACAGCGTGAAGTTCTGGCTGGTCGGCTTGGCGGAATTCTTGTTGGTGACCTGAATTAGCCGCGGGTTGTTCTGATTGGCGCCGGAAACGGTTTTGGTTAATGCGCCCACATCCCACCAGGTTAGGATATCGGCATATTTTCCGCTGGTGAGCACTGCTCCCCCTCGTCCGTCGATGATACCTTCACCAATCACGCCGCTGTTTATTGTGTCGGTGGCGGTAATCAATGCGTTACAGCCATTATCGGCACTGGCGGTTTCGCCGCAGTTATTCTTACCGGCAATCTGGTAATCCACTGGGCTACGTGAGGCAAACAGGGTGATCCCTTGATCTACCCAGAGCGTGACGCCACTTTTTAGCGTAAGTGGGCCGCTCAAGAACGCATTCTCTTCGTTGCTGCCTGCGACCAGTTTTACGGCACCGGTGTTGCAGGCGTCGATCGCGGCTTGAATACGGTGGGTATCGGGTTGGGAATTATTCACGTCAGCATCAATGGCTTCATCCAGTAGCCCTTTGGCATTCTGGTTCAGTTCGGCTGAGAGTGTTTGGCAGACTTCAGGCATTACCGGTTCTTTCCCGGCCAATTCTGGATCGTTAAGGGCTGAGGCTGGCCAGGCACCACTGCGGTCAGCGACAGGTTTCTCAGTTTCGGGGGGAACAACGGGTTTAACTGGCTCAACAGGAGAGGCGACACTACCATCCGAGTTATCACAACCCGTCAGGGCCAGCAGAAAAATCGCCATAGCTGATAATGACTTGATATTTCTTTGCATGATTTATCCCTAATAATGAAACATCGTTCCGAAATTGGATATTGTCTTGCAAAATACGTGACTGCAACTATTACATATCTGGATTATGCAGCGTCGAATCATTAGCCAGCATTACTTATTGATGGCGTCAATCAGCCCCCTATAGTGCAACATTGCCGCTGCGCTGTAGGGGGCTAAGATCTTACATCTGCGAGAAGATGTTCATAATGACGCCACCGCCGATGATCAGCGCCATGGCGAATATGGCAGGGAGATCCGGTTTCTGCTTGTAGAGCAGCATGGAAACGAAGGTCACCCCGACGATGCCAAAGCCGCACCACAGCGAGTAGGCAACGCCCACCGGGATAAACCCCATCGCCTTGGTCAGGGCGAAATAGCACAGGCAGTAAGCGCTAATCACCAGCACCGAAGGCCCCAGCTTTTTAAAGTTGTTGGTTTTTTTAATCATCGAGGTCCCGGTGATTTCTGAACCAATCGACAGAGCCAGCCATAAGAAGCCAATATTAAACATAGTTGATACCCTTATTCTTCGGAGGAGCCCATTTTGGAGAAGAGGTTCATGATCACGATGCCGCTGGCAATCACGATCATGCCGATAATGGCTGGCATATCAGGGTGTTGGCCGTAAAACACCATACCCAGGCTTGAGACCAGTAAAATCCCGGTGCCTGACCAGGTGGCGTAAGCCAGGCCGACAGGGATGTATTTCACTGCGTTGGATAATGAGTAATAACAAATGCAATACAACACGACGATCAAGCCGAGTAATAACGTCTTGGTGGTACCTTCGCTGTTATCAAACATTTTTAAGGTAGAGGTGGCCGAGGTCTCGGAGAAGATGACCAATAACATCCATACCCATGCTTTTGCCTTGGTAGACATAGAGTTCGCTCCTGATTAATAATTATTGATATAAAGTGAAATTTTGAAGCTTGGTTATTTTTTCCCTCGGCTATATTCCAATGCCAAATCGGTCAGCTTGGCTCCCGGTGGTGAACGACCATTGAGCCGCTTGAGTTCGCTAAGCGTTACGTAGGCCTGCATCGGTGCTGCCAACGGCTCCGTGGCTGCGGGCTGGGCCGATAACATCCGATCCAACGTACAGAGCTCAATGCCTTGTGCCGCCAGCTTCGGCAGATAATCTGCCTGGGGGGCGTTTTCCCCTGCGCGGCTCAGGCCTTTCAGCTGATTTAATTCGCTGGTCGGGTTGCAGTTATAATCAAGTGCCATTATTGGCCTGCCGCTCATGCGAGCCAGATGAATAAACCGGGCAGCGTCAGACTGTAATAAACCGTTGGCCACTTCTGCCGCCGTCGCGAAATCGAGAAAAGGAATTAATATCCGCTCAATATTATCCAGTGCGCCGGTTTGACTGATTTCCGCCAGCGAAGTAATTGGCCCTAGTTGGCTCCAATCTGCTTCTGCGTGAAATTGCTGGGCATTATCGCTAAACAGGATCACTGGCGAGAACGCCTGGCAGTGCTGTAAGCGCGCGCGGATAATTTCGTGGTAACCATCCGCTGCGGTTAACAGCACCAACGCCCGTGGCCGCATCCGTGAGAGCACTTCATTGACCAACTTGTCGATGACTTCACGCTGCATCATATTTGCCGCCTTAGGGAACGATAACCACGTTGTCACCGGAAGCCAGCCCGGCGGCGTTGGCTTCATCGGTATCAATGTGCAGTTCCAGCGCAAAGCTGGCTTTGATCCGCACGATGACTTCGTCAAAGATCAGCCCACGTATGCCTGCCGCTTTCACCCGCACCTTCTGCCCGTTCTGCACGCCCAACCTGGCGGCATCCTGCGGGTTCATATGGATATGGCGCTGGGCACAAATCACCTGTGAATGCAGCGAAACGTAGCCCGCCGGGCCAGCCAGCATGGCGTCACCGGAGGCGTTCAGATTACCGGATTCGCGTACCGGAGCCTTCAGCCCCAGGGTAAAGCAGTCCGCCTTGGAGATTTCCAACTGAGTGCAATCACGTGCTGGTCCCAACACCCGCACCTTGGAGAGCGAGCCTTTCGGGCCGACGATCATCACGCACTCTTTCGCGGCGAACTGCCCAGGCTGGCGTAGCTCTTTGCATGGCGTCAGTTGATAACCGGCACCAAACAGCGTTTCAATATCCTGCTGCGACAGATGGACATGCCGGTTTGAAACCCCAACCGGGATGGCGATGCCGGTGGGAGAAGAATAGTTCTCTGCCAGGTTATGGCGGATCCTTTCCAGTAACGACTCATTAAACATACTGTTATTCCTACCCGATCTCAGAAGCTGTACGGTTATTTAGACTCTTTCTTGCCGCCGGTGCGGGCGGGTTTGTTGTCGGCAACAGGGGCTTCGACTACCGGCGCTGCGGCCTCTGCCTGCGGGGCGGCCACCTCTGCTACTGGCGCAGGCGGTTCTTGCTGCACCTTGGCCGCTGGCGGCGTAAGCTCCTTGCCTTTCAGCCCGGTCAGCAGCGCGACAACCTGTTTTTCCGGGCGGGCAATCACCAACTGGCCTTTGATAAACGCCGGTTGTTTGATCACTGCCACACCGCTGTCGATGGCGGTTTTCACCGCGCTGATTTCCCCGGTAAAGAACACGCTAACCAGGCCGGAACCAATCTTCTTGTACCCCAGCACCGTTACCGCAGCGGATTTACAGGCCGCATCGGCCGCGTGGATCGCGGCGGTCAGGCCATAGGTTTCAATCACTCCCAGGCTTAAGTTCATCTCAATCTCCTTAGTGCCTTACCAGGCGGATATCAAAGTCAAAGCGCTGGAAAAAAGCCGCCAGTTGGTCCAGTTCTTCATTGCTGTAACTTGGGTCGTCTTTGACCGGATAGATCATGTCGAGCCGCTGGTATTTGTTTTTACCCAGTTGGTGATAAGGCAAAACGTCGATGCGGCTGATATTGCCTTTGCGTGCCAGGGCCATGACATAGTCAATGGCACCGGTGATGGCATCGTAAGAATCGTTATAGCCGCGTACCAAAGGCATGCGCACCACGATATGGCTGCCCAGTTCCACCAGGCGCTCCAGGTTTCTTTTTACGCCCTCGTTGCCAACGCCAAATAACGCTTTATGCCGTGCGCTATCGATATGCTTGATGTCGAACAGGAACATATCGGTGCAGGTCGCCAGCTTTTCATAATTGGCTAAAGTGGTGGTGCCATTGGTTTCGATGGCGGTGTTGATCATCTGTTTTTTGCATTCGGTCAGCAGCGCGGCCGCAAAGTCGGTTTGCAGGCTCAGCTCGCCACCGCCCAGGGTGACGCCACCGCCAGAGGCATGATAGAAATCGACGTCCTGCAGGATGATATCCATCAACTCCTGCACCGTGACGTCCTTACCCATGATGTCCAGCGCGCCAGAGATGCAGACCTCTTCGCACTTGCGGCAACCGATGCAGTCTATGTTGCGATCGAGATGGTGCTTGAGATCGCCTTGTGCATTCTGGATCTGGGAGTGGATCCCCACCGGGCAGACGCTGACACATTGCCCACAGTCAACGCACTTATCATGTGAATACATCACCTGGAAATTGCTGGTGAGCCCCTCGGGGTTGGCGCACCAGGCGCAGAGGATGTTACAACCTTTGAAAAAAATCAGGGTGCGAATACCGTCTCCGTCATAGATCGAGTATTTCTGGATATTGAAAATCCGACCCTTTTTCTCCAGCGTGTTATCCATACTATTTTCCCCTTTCTTCGAAGGCTGATGGGATAAGACATCCCTGTCTTATCCAAGGCTAAAGTCAGAACTTCTCAATAACGGTACGGCTGATGATTTCGTCCTGCACTTCTTTGCATAGCTCGACGAAGTAGGCGCTGTAACCGGCCACACGGACGATCAGGTCGCGATATTTCTCTGGTTCCACCTGCGCCTGTTTCAGCACTTCGTTATCCACGTAGCTGAACTGCATCTGGCCGTTGCCCAGAATGGACGCGGTACGCAGCAGGGTGATCAGCCCGTTCTTGCCTTCCGGGGTATCGAGCAGCCCTTTGAGGAACTTGAAGTTGTGCACCATGCCGATGTTCATGGTTTCCACGTTCATCTTGCTGACGGACTTGATGATGGCGGTTGGGCCCTGTTTGTCCGCGCCCTGCGTCGGGCTGATCCCGTCGGAGAGTGGCATCCAGGCCAAGCGGCCGTTTGGCGTTGCGGCGGTCAGTTCACCGATCGGCGTGTTGTTGGAAATCGACAGGGTGCCGTGGCTCAGCGTGGAGTAGAGCATCTTGTACTTGCGGCACTCGCGCTCGGTCCACTCGGTGATGTCCAGCGCGTACTGATCGACCGTGTCATCGTCATTGCCGTACTTCGGCGCATTCAGACAGTCGCGGCGCAGCTGTTCAAAGCCTTCAAAGTTGGCCAGCAGCGCGTCACGGATCTGCTCCAGGGTGTATTTGCCATCCTGATACACCAACTTGCGGATCGCGGCCATGGAGTCGACATAGGTCGCCAGGCCGGAGAAGATCAGCCCTGGGCCGTGGTTGATCACCGCGCCACCGGCGGCCACGTCTTTACCCTGTTCCATACAGCCTTCCACCAGCAGCGACATCAGTGGTTTTGGTGCCACGTCGCGGTGCACACGCTGGCTGATGACGGTACCGATAGCCGACAGTTTGACGATGTGCGCGATCTGCGCCTTCACCGCATTGTCGAACTCTTCGTAGGTTTTCAGGGTGCTCAGCTCACCGGTATCCAAGCCTTGATAGCTGTCGAACAGCACCATGCGGCCACGGTTGAGCACGAACTCGATGGCGATCGGCCACTGGGTATAACCGGTGGAGGTCCACTGATAGATGCGGCCGGATTTTTGCGGCTCTACGCAGCCCATCAGGCAGTAGTCGCGCGCATCTTCAAAGTCGAAGCCCTTGCGCAGCATCATCTTGATGTGGGAATCATCAAAGTGGCAGGCCGGGAAGCCCATACCCGCTTTCACCACGTCAACGATCTTCTCCATGTACTTCTGTGGCGACTGGTTATGGATACGGCAGGCCAGCGACGGCTGGTACACTTTGACAAAGCGCACGGCGTCCATGATCAGATAGGTCAGGTCGTTACAGGCATCACTGCCGCTGCGCTTCTGCCCGCCGATGGTCAGGTTGATAAACGGCTGGTAACCGGCGAAGTACTTGGCGCCCAGTTCGCTGGACATCCACATCAGTTCGGCACACTTGATGATGAAGGCCTGCAACAGTTCCAACGCCTGTTCCTGCGTCAGGCGGCCAGATTCGATATCGGCCTGGTACATCGGGTAGCAATACTGATCCAGACGGCCCAGTGACAGCCCGGTCTGGTTCTCTTCCACTTCAAACAGCGACTCTACCGTCCAGATGCTTTGCAGCGCTTCTTGCAGGGTCTTCGGTGGGTTGGCAGGGACGTTCTCGTTGGTTTCTGCGATGGTCAGCAGTTCCGCACGGCGTGCCGGATCTTGCTCAACGGCAGCCAGTTCACGGGCCTTGTCGGCGATACGTTTGGCGTAGGCCACCACGCCGTCACAGGTTTCAATCGCCGCTTTGTAGAAGTAGATCTTGTCGATATCCGCCGGGTTTTCCATGCTCAGCGCCGCGAGGTGCTGCTGGGCATCGGCCTTGATGCCGTTCATCCCTTTGGTGAACAGCAGGATGTCGTAGCCTGGGCAGGTGTCGCCGCCGCCGTTAATCTGGTGGTAGGAGAGGTCGCTGACAAAGGTTTCGCCGCTGAAGGCCCAAACGCCCGCTTCGCGGTACTGCGCTTCACAGATCTCATCGAGCGAACGGCCTTCCCAGAACGGTACGATCTCTTCGCGGATTGTCTTCTTGTCGGCCTCGGAGATAACGAACGGATCCTGCGGGCGGGTGCCCATGGTGTCCAGCTCGTCACGCACCCAGCGCCAGGCGATATCTGGTGAGAACGCCCCTGCACGCGGTTTGCCGCACGGATGGCCGACGATCAGCTCATCTTTCTGGATCAGGATCGGTGCGGTTTCACAGGCAGCACGGAAAGACTTGGCGCGCAGCAGAATGGTTGGCAGACCTGGGTTGTTTTTTGCCATTTCGGTAAAGGTGATGGCACGATAGATAGAAACGCTAGGGCGAGCATCGAGGTAGTTGTCACGCAGGCGTTGCAAGCGCGGCGTCAGCCCTTCCATCAGTTTGTGCGTTGCCACGTCTTGCGCGGAGGCCGCCACGAACGGGGCCGATGGCGCACTGTACTGTGGGCGAGCACCTGCCTGGCCAGCAAACAGTTTTACCTGCAAGTTGCTGTTGAGTGTCATCAGGTTGCTACGGGCTGCCAGCAACATGGCGGACAGATCGTTGATCACCAATGCCGGATCGTCGAGGCGCACGCCGTGCAGCATGGCGTCAAACATTGGGTAGCCGTCCAGCTCACGTGGTGCGCGCACTTCGGAAAGCTCACACAGCTTCAGCCACAGGCACTCGACGATTTCATAAGCCTGCTCCGGCGTCAGCACGCCACGGGTGATGTCTTGCTGATAGAAGCTGTACAGCAGTTTGTCGAAGCCGCCTGGGTAAACCGCGTAGCTGCCGTTTTCCAGGTGCAGTGCCAGTTGGAAGAAGTAGAACGACTGGCAAGCCTCTTTAAAGCTGCTGGCCCCGTAAGCCGGGACTTTTTTCAGCATGGCAGCCGCTTCCTGCAGCTCCACCTTGCGGTACGGATGGTTTTCTACCGCAGCCATGTTTTCGGCTTTGCTAGCCAGTTTCTGCGCCAGATGCATCGCTGCATTGCAGGCGTAGATCATGGCGCGGCATTGGTTGACTTCGTCCAGCCCAGAACGGCTGACGGCGCTGCCGATGCTTCTGGCGCGGTCTTCCATTTCGGCTTCGATGGCGAACAGCCCTTTGGTGATCACCGCCAGATAGTCCGGTGAGGTCTGGCCAAATGCGGTGAAGGCCGAAGGACTGCGCAGTTCGCTTTCGCTGTGGAACACGGCGGCGCGCGGGGTGGAGGATTGGCTGCCGATGATCAACTCATCGGGGCCGATGTAGCCGGGCAGTTGCTTGACCAGCTCATTGAACAGCTTGGCATTCTTGACCAACTGCGGCATGCCGGCCACATCGCCACCCAGCGTTTCCAGAATGGCGGCACGTTCGGTGCTGATGGTGCTGTTTTGGGATAAGAGTCTTTCTGCCAGCAGTTTTACGCGTGGCGTCAGTGAATAATGGGCCATGTTCAAATCTCTCCTGATGTCCTGCGGCTTTCACACAAATTGGCAAAATCCGTTGACTGTAATGAGTGCGTTATTGAAGCTGTACCGGGCCGCCGCTGTAGGCGAGGCGGAACAGTTTCTCCAAATCTGCCGCGTTAACGTCGCGCGGGTTGGTTGGCGTGCAGCTGTCGTGCAACGCCTGCGTGGCCAGTTCGCCAAGGCAAACCTGGAAGCGGTGTTCCTCTACCCCTGCGGCTTGCAGATTGGCCGGTAGCTGCATTTCCTGTTTCAGCGTTTCGATCGCCACCAACAGGCTATTGACGCCATCACGAACTGAGGTGCTTGGCAGCCCCAACAGGCGCGCCAGAGCGGCATACTTGTGCGCGGCCGGGGTGTCGCAGTTGCCGTCAACGTCGGCATTGAAGGCGACCACCGATGTCATCAGCAGTGCATTGGCTCGGCCATGCGGGATGCCAAACATGCCGCCGAGGGCGTGCGCCAGGCTGTGGGTGATACCCAACGATGCGTTGGTGAACGCCATCCCGGCCATGCATGAAGCGTTATGCATTTTTTCCCGCGCAGGCAGATTGCTGCCCTGTTGGTAGCAGGTCAGCAGGTGGCCGAATACCATCTGCACCACTTTTTCGGCCATCGCATCGCTGAAGTCGCTGGCCTTGCGGGAGACATAGGCCTCCAGGGCATGACACAGCACATCCATCCCGGTATCGGCGGTAATGCTGGCCGGCACCGACTTCACTAGCTGAGGATCGAGGATGGCGATGTCGGGCAGCATGAACTCGTCCACCAACACCAGCTTTTGGCTGCGGGACTTGATCACCGAGAAGCTGGTGACTTCGGAACCGGTGCCGCTGGTGGTGGGGATGGCGACAAAACAGGGCTTGCTACGGCCGCTGTCTTTACGGCAATGCCACAGCGCATACATCACCGCCTTGGCGGCATCGATGACCGAGCCGCCACCCAAGGCAATCACCAGGTCCGGGTAGTCGTCATCCATCAGCTTCATGCCGCTGACGATGGCGGAAATATCCGGGTCTGAGGCCACCTGGTCATACTGACGACAGCGGATCTGCTGCTGTTGGAGCAGGCTGGTCACCCGCTCGGCCAAGCCAAACTTCACCATCGCCTGATCGGTGACCAAAAACGCCGAGCGTCCAGGCAAGCTGCTCAGCGCGAGCAGCGCATCCTCACCGAAATGGATTTTTGGCTTAATCAGAAACTCATTCATGCCTACTTCCTCTTACTCTTAACGCTCCCGGTGAACCTTCTCGACAATGGCAACGATCGACATGGCCTTGTAGCGGTCTTTACTCAGTGCGAAATACTCTTCCACCAACACCAGATCGTTTTCACCGGCACCGACACTGTCGACGGCAACGTAGGTACGATCTTTGATGGCTTCCAGGTCGTCACCCAGAGCTGTGACTAGCAGCAGGTTGCTGCCGCGTAGTTCGTCACTTTTCTGCGTGGCCACCACATGGCCGGTTACCTTTGCGAGGATCATGTTTTCACCCTTGGTTGATGTGTTACCGGGACAGGCGTCCAAGCACTTCCGTAATGATCCGTTCGACGTTCTCTTCGGTGATGTCATTGGCCGCGGCGTTAACCACTGCGCGGGTGACCGCCCCGAAACGATCGTCGCCCTGGGCATACAGCGGTGCCGGTGCGGCCTGTGGGGTTACCGCCGCCGTTGGCGCTGCAAAGCGGTTATCGTCGAAGATGCTGGTGCTATGGCTGGTTGGCGCACTGCACGTTTGAGCTGCGGGTTGTGGTTGGCGCAGATCCTCGATGCTACGAACGCCATAGCCGACTTTACGTACGTTCAGCAGGTTCATCGGGCCGACGTTGTCCGAGCTGGAGCCGCCACCAACGGCACCGCAACCGAGCGTTAACGCAGGTATAAGATTCGTGGTTGCGCCAATGCCTCCAAGCGCGGCGGGCGTATTGATCAGGATGCGGTGCACCGGTTTTTGCAGCGCAAACTCGCGGATCACCTGTTGGTTCTGGGTGTGGATGACTAGCGTATGCCCCAGGCCTTCGTTGGTGAGTAGCTCTACCACACGGTCACAGGCGCTCATCCAGTCTTCTTCGATGTACAGCCCCAGCACCGGGCAGAGTTTTTCGCGGGCGTAAGGGTTTTTACGCGAGACGCTGTTTTGCAACGAAATCAGCACTCTGGTGGTCGCAGGTACGCAGAACCCGGCGCGCTCGCTGAGGTAGATGGCGGTCTTGCCCACCACTTCAGGATTAATCATGCCGTTCGGGCGCAACAGGATATTGGCCAGGCGGGCAGACTCATCGTCGTTCATGAAGTAGCAGCCCTGGGCCAGCAACTCGCGGTGTACGTCCTGATAGATGCACTTTTCCACGATGATCGACTGCTCAGAGGCGCAGATCACGCCATTATCGAAGGTCTTGCTGGTGATGATGTCCTTCACCGCCTGCTGGATATTGGCGCTGCGCTCGATAAACGCCGGGCCGTTGCCTGGGCCACCGCTGATGGTTGGTGTGCCGGAGCTATAGGCCGCACGAACCATGCCTTCGCCGCCGGTAGCCAGGATCAGCGCGACGTCTTTGCTGTGCATCAGGGCTTTGGTGGCTTCCAGCGTCAGCTGGGTCAGGCCGTCAACGATACCCGCTGGGGCACCGGCCTGGAGCGCGGCCTGCTTGACGATCTCAATCGCCCTCTGGCTGCACTGGCGCGCATTAGGGTGCGGGGAGAAAATAATGGCGTTCCCGGCCTTCAGCGCGATCAGCGTTTTATAGAAAATGGTTGAGGTTGGGTTGGTGGACGGCACCAGGGCGGTAATCACCCCTAACGGGACGCCCACGTCCATCACTTTATTCTGCTGATCGTCACGAATAATACCGACGGTTTTTAAATCTTTAATATGCTCAAAAACTTTTTCAGAGGCGAAAATGTTTTTTAACACCTTGTCCTGCCAATTGCCGAAGCCGGTTTCTTCATGGGCCATCTTTGCCAATTCTTCGGCATGCCTGGCCGCTTCGCTGGCAATATGTTTAATAATGCCGTCGATCTTTTCCTGTGAATATTTGGCAAACAGCAACTGTGCCTGTTTGGCATTTTTAATCAGCGTGCGAGCCTGCTGAATGGATTGTAAATCCGGATCTAATGTGGTCATTAGTCTATTCCCCTGAATAGGAGTTTAATTTTTTACTTGCTGCAATCGGGTAGAGTACTTATCTGCCACCGCCGGTAATCAGGCTGAATTACGCCTTATGCTGTGAGGCGATTTTCTCAATATCATTGTGTGGGCGTGCAATAACCCGTGATGAAATCACTTCGCCAATTCGGCTGGCGGCTTCAATACCGGATTCCACCGCCGCGTTAACGGCACCCACGTCGCCTTTCACCATTACGGTGACCAGGCCGGAGCCGACGTTTTCATAGCCAATCAGTTCAATATTGGCGGCCTTACACATGGCATCGGCGGCTTCGATAGCAGGCACCAACCCTTTGGTTTCGATCAATCCGAGTGCATCTTTCATCAGTGAATTCCTTGTTATTCGGTGATTTTGTACTGCGAGATGATTTTCTGGATATCGTTATGCGGGCGGGCAATGACCAGTGAGGTAACCACTTCACCCACGCGTTTGGCCGATTCGATACCGGAATCTACCGCCGCCTTGACCGCGCCCACGTCGCCTTTCACCATCGCGGTAACCAGGCCGGAACCGACGTTCTCATAGCCGATCAGCTCCACGTTGGCCGCTTTGCACATCGCATCGGCGGCTTCAATACAGGCCACCAGCCCTTTGGTTTCAATCAATCCTAATGCGTCACCCATGATCCGTTCTCCTTGATGCGCTGTTTACGCTTTGTGCTTAATCACGATTTTGTTGATGTCGTTGTGTGGGCGGGCGATAACCAGTGAAGTCACTACTTCACCCACGCGTTGTGCGGATTCCACGCCGGAATCGACGGCGGCTTTTACCGCACCGACGTCACCTTTCACCATGGCGGTGACCAGGCCGGAACCGACGTTTTCATAGCCGATCAGTTCGACGTTGGCCGCCTTGCACATGGCATCCGCCGCTTCAATACAGGCCACCAACCCTTTGGTTTCGATTAAGCCTAATGCATCACCCATTGTTGTTTCCTCCACAAAGCCGGTTTATGAGTTGTCATCTGCTGTGCCGTTCGGCCATGAGGTGATCAAGGTTTCCGACGGCTAAGGGCACTATACCCCTCCGGTAGTTATTCAAAATATAAATTCATTAATCGATATCTATTTAGCTTTTTGTTCTGATAATAAGCCTCTATTTATCCTCTGTTTATCTGTTTGCTCTGATAATCAGCCCGATAATAGTTCTGCTCCCTGGCAAGAAATGGCGGGTTTTGGCATTCACTTAAGGGCGGGAAATAATGTTAAATCTATGGTATTCAAATGGGTTTTTTAGGTAGCGGAGGGGCTTGCAGACTGTGGAGTAGCGCAGGTTTTTTTGGGCAGTTGTTAAGGTCGGCAATCTCCCCTCACCCTAACCCTCTCCCGTAGGGAGAGGGGACTGAACGTGCCACAGATTAGCCTCTGTACCTAACTTCGGCTCCGTACTGGCTCCCTCTCCTTTTTGGGGAGAGGGTTGGGGTGAGGGGAAATAGCGATCGCCGAATAACCGACAGGCATTATGACTATCAGGGGCGGTTTTTGGGGTAATGAGAGGCAGGCCAGAGGCTTAGGACAAGGGGGAACAGCTTTGCTGGGGAACGGGTGTTACTCTAACTGGCTGCCGGGTTTCAACGCGCAGATAAACAGTGGGGAGTTGATCGAACTGAGCAGCACGGTGTCGGCATTGATTTTCTCCATCGCCAATTGTAGGCCGTAGTGGCTGTCTGACATTTCCCGCATAAAGTAATCAAAGATCACGTCGGGAGATTGATCGATAGAGGACTTGCTGGAGACCCAGCGGTTGATCTGATAATAGCGGGCACCGGGGGAAACGCGCTTGCTGGTATAATCAAACTGTACGTAGCGTTGTAAATAAAGCCAGCCTGCCTCCGAGTCTGAATATCCTTCCACCACGATGGAACCTTTACCTTTGACATTAAAGTTAAAGTGAATATTGACGTTAACGGATTCGGTAACGGTATCTTCAAAGTGCATAATGGCTTTGGTTGAGCAATTTAAAACATCATCGCGCTGGATAACATTATGCTTAACGGTGATAAATAGTGAGACCAGTAGCAATATGATAGAGACGGCAAACAGCCTTCTCCCCCAGCCCATTGTTTTCATAATTTATTTCCATGAATAATAAAAATAGTTATCGCAGTAGCTGAATGTATTATCTTGATGTTTGGCGCAGTGTGCGAGAAACGTCCGGCCTAACCCGTTGGATTGCAGCTTATCACCATAAAAGAACAGAAAACGTTCGTCTTTATCATACTTTATGTTCTTTTTTTCTTTGACGGCAATAAAGTTTTTCAGGTAATTCTTGCGCATTCTTGGATTTATCATGGCGTCGGTGGATAACACCTCAATGGGTTCCTGCGCGACGGGGGTGAAGACGAGAGGGGTCAGGCTGCCGTTGTTACTCCACGACCAGCCGATCAGCGCGATGGCCAACAGCGATATCATTGCCCCTGCATAACCCCAGTAGCGATCGTTGTTGGTGGTGGCCGCCGCTACCGGCGTTGGTTCTGGAGCTACCTCGGCAGAGGGGGCCTGTTCGCTGGCATGTATTACCGGATGCAACAAGGAGTCATCGATTACCTCGATCGTCAGCTCTGGATTGATTTCCAACCTGCCACGGGCCACGGTGACAATCACGTTCTCAATGCCATAACGGCGAAAGGCTTTGCGCAGGATGCTCAGGTACTGATTCAGGTTGCTGTTGGAGGACATCAGCCCGTTGTCGTCCCAGACCCGCTGCATTACCGTATCGCGGCTGATCACGCCAGGATGCTGGAGCATGAAGAACAGCAGGGCGTTGGCAGTGATGGTGAGCTGGCTATCTGACTTGCCGCCATCGTCCAGCTTCAGCGAACCTTCGGTGGCGTCATAAATAAGAAAGGCATTAATTTTGTATTTCATTATCGCCCCTGGGTGATTGGCTGCCTGCAAACCGCGGAGGTTAAAGCTCCTCGAAGGTCATTGCCGCCAGCCTCGTCACCAATGCAAGCCGCTCTTCCGGCGTCATAGTGACTCCTTCCGTAAGTTCAGAAAGCCATAGGCCGTCTGCACCATAGCGCACCAAATTACCTACGTAGCTGCGATCCAGTTCATCGGCGTTGGCCAGATGTTGCAGCACCCAGTCCCGCCAGCATTTACGCAACACCATTTCATGCGGCATGGCCAGCGACAGCAGGGCCAATTGACGGCTGGTGTCGGTTTCACTGATGCCTGCCAGGTACATCAGATAGGCCCGGGAGAAGCGCCCACGTGGGTTATCGTCCACGGCCATCAGCGCCATAATGCCGCGATCCATCACGGCCAGCAGGCGAATAAACAGCGCATGTATCAGCTCCTGCCTGCCGGGAAAGTGGTGCAGCAGCCCGCCCTTGCTGACCCCAGCCTGCTTGGCGACGGCGTTTAGCGACAGCGCGGCAATCCCATCTTTAGCGGCGATGATACTGGCGGCTTCCAGCAGCTGCTCTTGCAGCCGTTCCGGGTCTTTTTTGCGATGCACATGGGTATTCATGCGGCGATCATACCGACCAGCCGGTATGTCATTTTTGATCGAGGTCAATCCGCTAACCCTAAAGGTCTGACCAATCCTGAATAATGATAGGTAGGTCAAACTATTTTAGTTATCAATCAATTAGGAAAGTTTTTACTAGCTTAATCGGGGTCAAGGATAAGCGCGGAAGTTAATTTATGGCACGTGCGGTTCCCTCTCCTTGTGGGAGAGGGCTAGGGTGAGGGGCGTTTACAACAACCAATCCAGTATCAGGACACCGACCAGGCTGATCGCCCAGGCTATAGTAGTGGGCACTGACCAGACCATCATCTGCTGCTTCACGTCCTTAATCCCCATCATCCTGTTGACTACCCAGAACATGCTGTCGTTAAAGTAGCTGAAGAACAGCGCGCCCATGGTGGCGGCCTGCGCGGCAGCGAGCATATTGACGCCGGGTAACTGGCTGACGATAGGGGCTGAGATGGAGGCTGCGGTGATCATGGCGACAGTGCCCGACCCTTGTATCAAGCGCACCAGCGTAGCGATAAAGAAAGGGATCAATACCGGGGACAGCGGCAGATTGGCGACGTGCTGCGCCAGCAAGGTGCCGGTGCCACTTTCACGTAATACTGCCCCAAGCGCGCCACCGGCACCGGTCACCAGCAAGATAATCCCGGCGGCCTGCAAGCCTTCTTCCAGCCGTTCTAGCGTTTCGTGCTTGTCGACCTTCGGCATCAGGGTGTAAACCGCCAGCAGCACGCTGATGGCCAATGCAATCACCGGTGCACCGAGGAAGGCAAAGGCTTGCCCCCACAGGCTTTCTCCCAGCCAGGCCATTCCTTCAGATTTGGCCAGCATATTGTTCACCGCGTTGATAAAAATCAGCACGATGGGGGCGATGATTGGCAGCAGCGATAACGTTAAGCTCGGCAGCACTTTGGCTTCTTTCTCAGCCAGATAGCGCTGGTGGGCGGCCCGTAGGTCTTCCGGCTCATCTTCCTGGTCTTCTGGTGTAAAATCCGGGTAATAGGTGCCGAGCCAGCGCGCATAGATCACAATGCCGATCACGCAGGGAATGGCTAACACCAGCCCGGCCAGCATCATAGCGCCGATATCCACGCCGAAGATCCCCGCCACCCCTAATGGACCCGGTGTTGGGGGCACTGCATGATGGGTAATGATCAGGCCACCCGCCAAGGCTACGCCGAGTGTCAGAAGATTGCGTTTGCCCTTCTTGGCCAGCGCCTTGACCAGCGGATAAAGGATGACGAAGGCCGAATCGACAAAAATCGGGATGCTGACGATATAGCCGGTGATCGCCAACGCCCACTCCTCGCGCTTTTTACCCAGCCACTTGATAAAGCTGAAGGCGATCTGCTCCGCCGCGCCGGAAACCTCCAGCACGCGGCCCATCATCACCCCCAGACCAATAACAATCCCGATACTGCCGAGCGTGCTGCCAAACCCTCTGGAGATGGTATCTACCGTCTGCATGGCACTCAGCCCGCCGCTGATCCCGGCGATGGAGGCCGCTGCCAGCATGGCGATCAGCGCATGAACCCGCGTGCGTAATACCAGCCACACCAGTACGAACACGGCCACCGCCAAACCAATGATGGGAGTATAAAGTGCCATAATCAGCTCCTGGCCTGTGGCATCTCATCGCGCATAAAGGCGCGGATGATCTGCTGGAAGTTTTCATCGGCACAGAACCCCAACGCCAATGCACGTTGTACATCGAAGTTGCCCGGCCAACTGGCGACAATACGATTGATGGCTTCGTCCGGCACAAAGTTCACCTTGGCGCGAGCCTGCTCACCGGCCACCTCCTCCAGTGCGGCTAGCATCTGCTCTATTGTGACGCTGATGCCGGGAAGGTTGACGATGCGTGAGGTGCCGAACTGCGCGGCAGGCAACGTGGCGGCATGGATAAAGTTGCGTACCACGGTGCCAGGGCTGGACAGCCATAGCGTCAACTCTGGGGAGACCGGGCAGACTGAAGGCTCCCCGTGCAATGGTTCACGGATGATGCCGCTGGCAAAGGAGGACGCTGCCTTATTCGGCTTGCCGGGGCGCACGCTGATGGTGGGCAGACGCAGCACCCGCGCATCGACAAATCCTTTGCGGGCGTAATCATTGATCAACAGTTCACACAGGGCCTTTTGTGCACCGTAGGAGGATTGTGGCTGCACAGCGCACTCATCGGTGACGGTGGCTGGAAGCTGGCCGCCAAACACCGCCAGCGAGCTGGTGAAGATAAACTTCATTGCCGGGGCATTGCGGCGGGCGGCTTCCAACAGTTTGCGAGTGGCGTCAAAGTTCACCTGCATCCCGAGATCGAAGTCGCTTTCCGCATGGCTGCTGACGATGGCGGCCAGGTGAAACAGCACGCTGCAATCGCTATCGATCAGCCGATCGGCGGCATCGGGTTGAGTGAGATCGAGTGCCAGGCAGCGAACTCGCGGATCGGCTAGCGGGGCGTTAGGCTGTTGGATATCTGCCAGCACCAGTTCGTCAAAAGGTAGCGTATTGTCTCGCAGTAGCGCGGTTGCCAAGCGTTGACCCAAAAATCCTGCTCCGCCAGTAATGATGACCTTCATGGTTATATTCCTTTTTTTGTAGGGGTTGTTATCAGAGGTTGATGCTGTGCAGCCGCACGCCACGCTCTTGGAGTTGTTGTTGCGTTTCTGGCGGCAGGGCGGCATCGCAGATGATGTCGTCGAGCGCCGCCAGTGAGCAGACGCGAAACATGCCGTACTTGCCGTATTTACTGCTATCGGAGACCAGCACCTTGCGCCGGGCCACGTCCAGCAGCGCCTGTTTCACCAGCACTTTCTCCTCGTGTGGGGTAGACAGACCATGTTCCAGATCCCAGGAACTGGTGCTGATAAAGGCCACGTCGATATTCAAGGTGCGCAACAGCATGGCGGCGCAGCTGCCGACGCAGGAATAGTTGCGTTGATCGATTCGCCCGCCGGTGTGAAACAGGTTGAGCTGTGGGCGGTTCATCAGGTGCTGGATAATGGAAAAATCGTTGGTGACCACGGTCAGGTTGAAGCGCTCGGCCAGCTGGCGAGCGATCTCGAAGCTGGTGGTACCTGCGTCCAGATAGACCACCTGGCCATCTTCGACCAGCTCGGCGGCATATTTGCCGATGGCCCGTTTTTGCCGATGGTGCAGTTGGGCCTTCTCTTTGTAGGCCAGCTCCTGGCGTAGCGCGTCACTCAGGCGCACGCCGCCACTGACGCTAATCACCTTGCCTTCTTCTTCCAGTTGATGGATGTCGCGCCTGACGGTCATATGTGAAACGCTCATTAACTCGGCCAGGGCCACGATGGTGACCAACTGATACTCATGTACATAGCGATAGATAAAATCGCGGCGTTCCGATGGGATCATGCTCAACTCCTGGTCGGTAGCGATGGTGCCGCTGGGTGGCTGTTATTTTTTGTTATGTTATTAATATTCAATCATTTGATTTAACAAATAAACGAGGGTTGTCACATAAGGGAGGTGGGGAGTGGCAGGATGTATTGTTATAAAATTATTTATATTCAATATGTTGTGTTCTTATTTTGCGATGTCGGGAGTCACAGAAGGTTGTGATGAAAAGTGTGAGGTGTAACAAAAAAGTGCAGGCTGGTGGTGAGGAGATTGCCGGGCTCGGACAGCATGCTGACAAACTTCAACGGTGCAAAACGTAGGGGCGCTGCATGCTGCGCCCGTTAATAGCTTGAGCCCTGCACCTGTTCCAACACCTTTCTAGCCGCGTTGACTGGGTAAGCCCAGGGTAATAAATAAGCAGAGTAAGCCGAAAAAATCGACGGATGACGTTTTTTTCAACATTCAACTCGTTGAATGCTTGATAAGTGTTGCGCGAGGCAAGTGGGAAGGTATAATGCCCACGTTTTCCGCATACTACTTCAGTGCCGAAGTGGCGAAATCGGTAGACGCAGTTGATTCAAAATCAACCGTAGAGATACGTGCCGGTTCGAGTCCGGCCTTCGGCACCATTAGTCAGTACGCAAATCAAGTCGCCTTCGAGCGGCTTTTTTTGTGCCTGAAATCCAGCAGTTACCCACCTTTCTCGCTATATTAGCTCTCTCAAGGTCAACCGACTTCAACGAACATCTACCAACTGGAATGTTGGCCATCGAGATGATGGGGGGCTAATGTTGTCTTCGCCACAGGTAGTTACGCTAACAAAACAATGCTATTTTAATAACTGTTATTAACTGTTATTAACTGTTATTAAAAGGTGATGCTCATGGGACAACCCGCGAAACAGACGATCAGCGCTCAGATCCCCGCAGAGCTTGCTGCGGCGGTTGAAAACCTGGCTATTGAACTGGACAGATCCAAAAGCTGGGTGATTAAGGAAGCATTGACTGCCATGATTGAAGAGAGAGAGCGGCGGCATCAGCAGATTTTGAAAGGCCTTGCTGATGTCGATGCGGGAAGGGTGGTTAGCCATGCGGATGTGGTTGACTTCGCTAACAAACTGAAAAAATCATAACCTATGGAAATACAGTGGACCCAAAAGGCTCAGGATGACTTGGAGCGTATTTATAGGTTTGCCTGTCAGTTCAGTCGGCAACATGCTGACAATGTGTTAGAGCGTTTGATCATCGGAACCTCAGGGCTCGCAGACCATCCAAGAATCGGTGTATCTCAGACAAGATATGAACCACGAGAAGTGAGAAAAATCTTGTTTGATGATTATGACGTTCACTATGAAATTCAGCACGATACTATTTATATTGTCGATCTTTGGCACACCCGAGAAGATCGCTGAATATCCAGGTCTGCTTATAGCCATAAGTCATAAAAGGGCGCTCATGTTAATCATCTTTGGTGGGTTACCGGGAACTGGGAAATCAACCATTGCCCGTTTATTGGCACCCAGACTGAACGCGGTCTGGGTGCGTATCGACTCTATCGAACAATCACTGATTCGGTCGGAAAAAATCACCATGTCTGATATGGGACCTGCCGGATATCTGGTCGGGTACGCCATCGCTGCGGATAATCTTAAGTTGGCTAACAACGTCATTGCTGATTCGGTAAATCCTCTCGCTATTACTCGGCAGGCTTGGCGAGATGTGGCTTCAAAAAATGCAGTGCCTGTGTTGGAAATTGAAATTATCTGTTCCGATAAAGCGCAGCATAAGGAGAGGGTTGAGCACCGTAGCGCAGACATTACTGGGCATGTATTACCCGACTGGCAGAAAGTCATCACTCGCCAGTATGAAGTTTGGTTATCCACTGATATCACCCTAGATACTTCAGTGTTAACGCCCGATCAGGCCGTAGAGGTTATTCTCCAGCATATTGAATCATGCAGGCTTTGACTCTCAGGTCATGGTGTACTTTAAGTCGAGGTTGGCAAGTGCTATATGGTCAGTGAATCTCTATTGCTGAAGTGGGCCATGGGGTGTACACCAAGGCTTGCCAAAATAGCATTACCGACAACATCATGTCTGCGCGGCTTCGAGTCACAAATTTAACAATTTCAAGCGTTGATATCTGTGTTGGTATAATGTCTTGATTTTTATATTAACTAACAATAAATCATGAGGTTATGGATTATGCGCGAGTCCGGCCTTCGCACCATTAGTCAGTACGCAAATCAAGTCGCGCTTCGAGCGGCTTTTTTTGTGCCTGGAATCCAGTATCCGTAAGCATCCCTCGCTTTTTTGTTAGTTTAGCCGAGTCGAATACTCTTCCATGCATAGGTATTGCTCACCAGCATTATTATGGGACATTAGCGTTCAGTACCACTTGAAGCTTTTCAAGCTGCTCATGCCAAGCCTCAGGGTTTTCTTTTTTGAATTTCTCCAGATTTAACATCTTCCATCTAACTGATGGGAAACTCTGGTAATCATAAATTGTCCAGTCTGGTTCTAAACGGTTTAAGCTGAGTAAAAAGGCTTTATCATCCTCTGTCAGGCTGGTTTTCACCGTTTCTATCAATGTTGCTCGTGTTGCTTCATAGTCTTCATAGCTGAACTTGATGGTGCTCATATCTTCAAACTGGTTTTCAAAAGCAATACGCTGATCCTGCAAATGTGGGTCAAGCATTTCATAGGTTGGACGGTTGCTACTCACAAGCCCTAAAATCAGGCCTCTTTTGATCTCTTTGGTAAAGCCTTCCGCTTCGAGTAATAGCTTCACATCGAATAAATCTCTTGGGTGTTGGCGATCAAGAGCCGCACAAAGCTTGCCGCCATAGAGTTGAGCAACTGACACGATTGGCATTGCGCAAAATGAGTCAAATTCTTCCTGAGCCGACCCGCACAACTGCATTATGACCTGCTCCCCCAACAACCCTCGACCAATCATATTGACCTCGATTTTTATGATGGTCTCATGTTCGGCAACTTGGAGCTTGCAGACTTCGGCCCGATGTAGAACATGGATGGAAGGGCGTAAAGCTTCAATGCGTCGAAGGATCCGCATCAGTGCCTCATTGATTGCAGCCAATGAGGCAGCGCGCTCAGCTATATCAACATACGTAAGATCAATATCGACGGACAACCTCGGCATATCACGCAAAAAGAGGTTGATTGCCGTGCCGCCGTGCATGGCGAAGCATCTTTCTTTTGCTACTTCTGGCAGCACATCCAATAGTAGTTGAACCTGTTTTTTATAAGCCTTTTTCATCGAGCAGCTCCCAGTTCCTTTGGCACGGTTATCCTGTATTCGGGGATATAGATCCCCCCCTCAACAATGGACCGCTTCCCTGTTCCCAAGTCAATATTTTGTATATTGATATAGCTAAGCCATTCGTGACCGGCTTTATCAGCCAAATAGAGGAATAAGCGTTTTACTTTCACGGAAGAACAGCTTTCCAGGAGTTTCTGCACCGTAGCAGGCCGTAAATTGTTCAGGCTCTCCATCAGCTCGTACACCTCCATTAATGGCTGACTTTTAGGCGCCAGATAGAGACATTCCATAATTGCACGAGCCGGGCCAGAGACCTTCACGCTGAAACTCTTGTGCTCTATTTCCACAAGGCCAAGATCCGGCGGCAGAAAGCTGGATAGCTTGCAGTCGATGTTTACCCCCCAGTCATGTTTATCAAACCACATGGGGAGCTTTTCCCCCAATGTGCCAAATAGCATCACTTTTTTCTCAGCAAGCCCCAGGTAATGCGCTTTGCCCTGCAACGACAAGGCTGTCTTCGCTCCCGGATGTATAGATAACCCCAGTTGCGATTGCAAGGCATAGAGCCCCCCAAGGTAATCAACTAGATCGCCATTACGGATTAAAGCTCCCGTACCTATCGAATTAAGCCATTGACTTTTCTTATATTGTTTCTGTAAGTCAAGGCTATATCCCTGTTTCGTGAGCCATGCGGTGGTGAGCGCTACCCCGGATGGGATCGTACTTAGCAGGGTGTTTATTTTTGACTTTTTTTCAGTATTCATACTACCTTTATAGTCATTTTTTTAAACCTCCACAATATGAGTGGTTTAAATTATTGTCTTTTTGGGTACTGAAAATACCGTTTTAGTGATTTTAGTAAACTATTCATGAAAAAGACCTATAGCGAGAGACCAGGAAAATGATGTGATAATTCACGTGGAGGGTCGGGTACAGAGCGGCAATCTTGTCCGCCACTTTGCCAATCTGTTTATGTCCCTTGCCGATTATCTACTCGTACTAAAAGCACACCGCTGAACCTCTGGGGCGTCTAGCTTAAGGTTTGGCCCGCTTTCCAGCTTAGCCAGCAAGGATTATCATACTATCGAGACTACAGATCTAGAGAGTGTGCTATGCAACATATTATTGAAGGTTTCCTCAGTTTCCAGAAAGAGATTTTCCCGCAGCGTAAGGAACTCTTCCGCAGCCTTGCCTCCAGCCAGAACCCTAAAGCGCTTTTTATTTCGTGTTCTGACAGCCGCCTGGTACCCGAGCTGGTGACCCAGCAAGAGCCAGGGCAGCTTTTCGTTATCCGTAACGCAGGCAACATCGTCCCTTCCTTTGGCCCGGAGCCGGGTGGGGTGTCGGCGACCATCGAATACGCGGTTGTGGCGCTAGGCGTTACTGATATCGTGATTTGCGGCCACTCGAACTGCGGCGCCATGAAGGCTATCGCTTCTTGTCAGTGCCTTGACCCGATGCCTGCTGTTGCCCACTGGCTGCACTATGCGGACGCGGCAAAAGCGGTGGTAGAAAAGAAAACCTGGGATAACGAAATCGACAAAGTTAACGCTATGGTTGAAGAGAACGTGATAGCCCAGCTAAATAATATTAAGACTCACCCGTCCGTTGCCGTTGGTCTGCGCGACAACGCCCTACGCCTGCACGGCTGGGTGTACGACATCGAAAGTGGTGAGATCCGCACGCTGGACAAAAATACCAAGAATTTCGTTTCGCTCGCGGATAACCCCGAGGTGTACTTCGAATAACAGATGATTGGCTATGAGTGGGACCGCTCCTGGGCAGAAAGCCAGGAGCCTTCTGCCTGGCGCCCTTATCTGCTATATTCGGCCTAGTGGAATTATTTTATGTTGTCGGGGGCGAGCAGTTAATGGAAAACGAAGAACATATTAGTAACATTATCAAAACGCACCTCGAAGCGACATTAAACGATCTCGGGGAATTTATCTGGGCGTATGTGGTGTTATCGAAAAAAGATATGTCCTGTATCTTTGGGGTAACCAACTATCCTGGTGAGTGGGTAGAGCATTATAAAGCCAACGGTTTACAGTATACCGATCCGGTGGTGATCACTGCGCTGAACCGGTTAACGCCTTTTTCCTGGGATGAAAATCTAATGACAGGCGGAGGGTTTCATTTTTCCGAACTCTTCGAGCGAGCCAGGAAATTTGGCTTGAATAACGGCTATACGTTTGTATTGCATGATTATAATAATAACCTGGTCACGTTATCTTTTATTCTTGCTCCTGAAACTAGAGCGGAATTAACCCAAACGCTGATCAAAAATAAAGGTGACATCTCTGTTTTACTGGCGTCAGTGCATGAGATTTATCTAACCCTGAATTCGCTGTCAGAAAAAAACGCCTCACGCTCGGAAAAAAGCGCCCAATTTACCGAACGGGAAAACGAAATCCTCTACTGGGCCAGCGTGGGCAAAACCTATCAGGAGACGGGGATGATCCTGGGGATCACTACGCGTACGGTCAAGTTTCATATGTCCAACATCGTCAAAAAGCTGGGAGTCGCAAATGCCCGGCATGCAATACGTCTAGGTGTGGAACTTCAACTGATTAAACCGGTTAGTTGATTACAAAGAAGGCTCAGCCGCCAGCGGCCAGTCGTTCAGCCTGGTTTCGTCCGCTGTGCTGTACTTGCTGAATATCTTGGCTTTTAGCTTCCTCTGGCTCTCAGAGTCGACATGGCCGAGCAACAGATAGACCGGCTCATCTTTCTCGGAAACACCGGTTTCCAACACGGTGACATTCCAACCTGAGGTTCTGATGATGTGCATCATCGCATGGCTGGCAACGGCAAGAATGCCATCATAATGATGTTGTTGCGCATAGTTAATCAGTGAGAGAAACAAAGCCATAGTGACGGGAAACTTACGGCCTAACAGCGAGTGGGTTCTTTCTTTATCCACGAAGAAACGCGTGGATTCAATGTAGTTACCTTCTGGAATGTTGACATTGTTAAAGAATGAGGAGAATGTACTGTTCAACATATTTTGGTATTTCATGTCTATCATCCTGGTTCCGCATATAATCATGCCGTTCTCCACGCCAAAAATATAGTTGGTCTTGTCATTATCAAACTGATCGACCTCCTTGCCGTCAGAACAGTCGACTGCCCATTGCAGTCTGTCTTTAAAAGTATTTTTTCTTAACATAAAGAGATCTTCAGATTTCTCATTGCTCATTGAAGCATAGTTAACGCTGTAAATATTAAACATAATGTCACCTGTGAATGAATATATAGAGATAAGTTCATCCGGTAACATCAGTGAAGTTTCATTAAGAGCATGCCGGTACAAAGGAATGATAATGCTTTTTAATAGATTTACGCTAACCTTATTATAGGAATAAACTGGTTTTAGCCGATGTTGGGTGGGGCGTTTTAGGCGACACTCTGGGCTTAAAAGTGATATGTTTCTTACCGAGTGCGAACCCGAGGGAGCGGCAACAGCAACTTTTACCTATTTTTTACATCTTTATACAGATAACAGACAACTCTCCGGCCGATACGGGCAAGAATGGATTCGATTCTTTGACAAGGAGCTTCACCATGGATCTGAAATGTATTTTTGCGTTATTCACCCTGTCTGTGCTGCCTTGGAGTGCCAGTGCCGCTCCGGCTGCCCCCAAGGTCGTCGTAAAGTCTGAAGTTGCCTCGCCCGTGGTGTTGGAAAATACCCAGGATAAAAACTACCTGAAAATCTCGTTGGTGGGCTATCCGCTGCCGCAGGAAAAACGCAGCCCGATCAATCTGGCGCTGGTCATCGACCGCTCCACCTCAATGAGTGGCGATCGTATCGAAAACGCCAGAAAGGCGGCGATCGCCGCTGTTAACATGCTCAACGGTAATGACACGCTTTCGGTCGTTGCCTATGACTCCGGGGTTGAAGTGGTGATCCCGGCGACCAAGGTCAAAGATACAAAAGAACTGATTAATAAAATTAACAAAAGTATTGAACCGCGTGGGATGACGGCGCTGTTTGCCGGGGTGAGCAAGGGTATCGATCAGGTGAGCAAGCATCTGGATAAAGAGCAGGTTAACCGCATTGTTCTACTTTCTGACGGGCAAGCCAACGTTGGGCCAACCTCCAACAGTGAGCTGGCCGAGCTGGCTAAACTGGCGGCCAAGAAAGGTATCGCCATTACCACCATCGGCATTGGTGATGGTTATAACGAAGATCTGATGACCACCATTGCGGGCTATAGCGATGGCAACCATGCCTTTGTTGAGCAATCCAGCGATCTGGAAAAGACCTTCGCCCATGAGTTTAACGACGCCATGTCCGTAGTAGCGCAGGACGTGGTGGTAGTGATCAAAACTGCCGATAAGGTTACGCCGGTTCGTCTGTTGGGGCGTGATGGCAGCATCAGCGGCAATACGGTCACCGTAAAACTGAACCAGCTGTATTCCAATCAGGAAAAATATGTTCTGCTGGAAGTGATCCCGGCCAAGGGCAGCAACGCCCAGAGCAAACCGCTGGCCGATGTGAACGTGCGTTACGCCAACCTGAGTACCAAGCAGGTGGATACCTTCAATGAGAAGGTGGCGGTACGTTATAGCCAATCCGCTAAGGATGTCAGCGCAGCGCAGGTTGATGAAGTGCTGGTGGACTCGGCCATTCAGAAGGCGGCAATTGAAAATGAGCGCGCGGTAGAGCTGATGGATGCAGGCAAAATGGAAGAGGCCAAACAGGTGTTTAGCGCTAACGCGGCAGCCTTGGAAAGCCTACCCGTCAGTGCCGCTCCAGCCAGACAAAAAGCCGAAGCCAGCGCGCAGAAGAACAAAGACCTGATGGGTAAAATGGAGAGCGACAGCAAGGAATCGACCCGTAAGGCAGTGAAAGAACAGAACTACAATATCAAAACCCAGAAGAACCAGTAGCAGGGAGCCAAATGAGCCAGCGTACTTCCAGAAGTTTGACGGTTTTTATTATCATCACCGTGGCGGTCTTCAGCCTGATCGCCTATCTGGGAGTGCGCACCCTCGAGCACGAAGTGTTGCTACGCCATTACCAATCCCAGACCATGGCGCAAACGCGCGTTACGCAAGCCAGCGACAGCGTTATGGATATTCTGCGGCAGAAAGCGACGCGGCTGGACGCGATCACCGACTACATTCAACCCAACGAACAGGCGCTCAAGGAGCTGGTCGAGAAGGATCACGACATTGATGGCGTGTTTGTCCTGCAGAAAAATCGGTTGTTGTACCCCAACGAAAACGGCCCGCTGAGCCAAAAAGAACTCGCCTGGGTTCAGGCCATTACACCGCTGGTGAACGATCCTTCCTTGCTGTATGGCCACAACGTAAAAAGCGAAATGGCTATCCCACAATCCGGCTGGTATATCACCGGCGAGGTGCAGGAGCCGCTGTTGATCTACTGGCGCACTATCGGCAGCGAGACCATCGGATTTCGGGTTCCTTATATCAAACTGCTATCGGACGTGATCAATGCGGTTAACTTCGATTTTGGCAAAGACACGCTGGTGCTGGTAGAGAACGGACGCCTGCTGTACCAAAGCAATCCGTATGTCGAGCTGGGAAACCTGCAGCCGTTGGCCGAACAGAGCCTGCCTTATCCGCTTACAGGTTGGCAGGTGAGCTATTACGGCAAAGCGGCCAGTACTACGGCGGTCTACCTGTGGGGCGGGGCGTTTATCCTGCTAATGCTGGCCATCATGGGCTTGATCATTTTCCGCCTCTACCGGGAATACACCCAGACGGCACGGCTGGCGCGCCAGCAGGTGGGTTTTGTCAGCCAGGTGTCCCACGAGCTGAAAACGCCGCTGACTAATATCACGCTGTATGCAGAGTTGCTGAAAGAAGAGCTGGATGAACAGCACAATGAAGGACTGCGTTACCTGGACGTGATTATCGGCGAGAGCCAGCGCCTATCGCGCCTGATCCAGAACATTTTGAGTTTTACCCGCGAGCCGAAGCTGCACATTCAGCCCATTGACCTCAACCCGCTGCTGGCGAAGATTACTCAGACTTTCACTCCGTCATATCAGGCCAAGGGGATGACGATTTCCCTCTCATTAGGCGAAAGCGTGGTGGTGCAGAGTGATATCGATCGCCTGACGCAGATTATCAATAACCTGCTGAGCAATGCGGAAAAGTATGCCACGGCCGGGAAACAGGTCGATGTGCAGGTGGAGTGCGGTGCGGACAATGTGGATATCCACGTGCGGGATTATGGTGCCGGTATCGCCGAGAAAGAGCTCAGGATGATTTTCCTGCCCTTTTACCGGGTGAAGTCAGGTATTACCGAGGGCGTATCAGGCACCGGCATTGGCCTGACGATTGCCCAGCAGTTGGCGCACAGCCTGGGCGGGGAGATCCTGGTGGCTCAGCAGTCGCCGGGGGTGCGCTTCACCTTGCGGCTGGCACGTAACCTGATTACAGCACCGTAGCCGCTGTTTTTGGATAAGTGCCGCAGAGTGACTTCTATACCTGACAACAACCGCGCTCTAGCTCCCTCTCCTTTTTGGGGAGAGGGTTGGGGAGAGGGCACAGCGCTGTAGCCGATGATATCGCCCACGTCAGGCGGTAATCGCCACCGCTAATAGCATTAACTACAGGAAGTCGTAATGAAAATACTGGTCGTTGAAGACGATACGAACATTCGCCAGGGATTGGTAGAAGCGCTCTCCCGTGAGGGTTACAGCCTGATCGCCGCAGAGAATGGCAAAGTAGCGCTGGAGATGTATCAGCAGGAAAAACCGGATTTTATCATCCTCGATATCATGATGCCGGAGCTGGATGGCTACGCGGTATGCCGAGAGATCCGCAAACAGGATGAGCAGATCCCGATTATCTTTCTATCTGCCAAGGATGAAGAGATCGACCGGGTGGTCGGGTTAGAGCTGGGAGCAGATGATTACATCAGTAAGCCGTTTGGCATTCACGAGATCCGCGCCAGGATCAAGACCATCGCCAGGCGTTGCCTGCGTAGCAAAACCGCGCAGCCAGATGTCAGCTTTTGCTTTGGTGATTTAACCGTGTACCCCAATGAGCTGTGCGCTTTGCGCCAGACGGCGAGGTTGGAGCTTTCACTGCGCGAGGTGAAAATCCTGGAGTGCCTCTATCAGCACAAGAATAAGGTTGTCACGCGCGAGATGCTGTTCGATGCTGCCTGGGGCTATGATTTCCTGCCTAACAGCCGCACGCTGGATCAGCATATCTCCAAGCTGCGCAAGACCATTGAGCTCGATGCGAATAGTCCGTTATTGATTCGCACCGTGCATGGGGTTGGGTATCGGTATTTGGAGTGAGTGCTGGGTGATTAAATATGTGTCTCACCCCTTAAACACCTGCCCCCGATGCCATTCCACAAACGTATCCAAAGGATAATGTTCGGCGATCTTTGGCAACCGAATCGTCTTCCCAGCAAAGTCCCAGAACAATTGGTCGATCATATGGGTACCGTTCACACCTGCTGAAACCAACAGTTTCATGCTGTCGTCGAGCCCGATAGCTCCCATATCAAATGCGGAATGGTGCAACGAGCATAGTGCTAATCCGTTGGTCACGGTGCAGGGGCCGCCGTGTTGCTTCCATTTGATATGCGCCGCCTCTAAGCCAACGGGCGTAGTGTCGTGCTGCAGGTTATAGCCGCACACCGCGCATTGATAGTTATAGGCGCGTAAGATCGTTTGCCGGAATGCCGGATCGCGTGCTTTACGTATCCCATCAAGCCGAAAGTCCAGGCGGTTGGCTATCAATTCTTGAACGCTGTCGGGGAAATGCTCACAGAGAATTTGCTGTGCAAGTTTGTCTATCAGCGCGGGTTGGCTGCATAACAGCTGGTAGCTCTCTTCGTCGAAGCCACCGCTGACTCCATGTTCGATAATTTCCCGCTTCGGCGGCTCTTTGCTGCCTTTCTGCGGGCTGCAAAGCTCCGCATTCTGTAATTCCCAGAACCCATCGCCGCGTAAACGCCAGAACGGCATGGTGGGGTAATGGTCACGCCGCTGTGGGCCGAAGCTATTGAGTAATGCCAGCAAGGGGTCGTGGATTTCTTCGCCGTAATTGAACAGCCGATCGTGCCCTTGCTGATATTGGGATAGCACGTACAGCAGCAGTAACGGCTTATGTGGTGCACGCTGATCGCCTTTGCGCCACACGGTCAGATGAGATATGGCGGTTTGCAGTTCCTGGCTGGTTTTCATCGGTGCATCCTGGCGGGCGGCGAAAGTGATTGCGATCATGCTCGCAAAAGGGAAGGGATTCAATCGCTTCTACACATATCTTGGGCAAGACAGAGCCTCGTTATTTCATTAAATAGGGAAGAGCGTGCCCGCCAGCATTGAGCGCAGCTCTACGTAACAATCCTAAATGCCTAAAGCCACGACACATTCTCGGTTATTTCTGCTATGGTATGTTTATTGCGTCGTGTATTTTTTATGCTTTTGATAAACAAGGATTTAACATGGATCGTGGTATCCCTGATGTGGCTTTTATTAACAACAGCGATCAAAGAACCCCTTTAATTTTGGTGCTCGACTGCTCAGGTAGTATGGGCGGTGAGCCGATCGATCAGCTTAATCAAGGCCTTGCTCTGCTGGAGCAGGAATTGAAGGACGATGTGATTGCCGCCAAACGGGTCAGGCTGCTGATTATTGAATACGGCGGTTATGACCAGTGCAAACTGCACGGGGATTGGACAGATGCCATGGATTTCGTCGCGCCACGTCTGGCCGCCGGGGGCACCACTCCGATGGGGCAAGCGGTCATGCTGGCATTGAACGAGATCGAAGCAGAGAAACAACGCCTGAAGCAGGCCGGGATTTCCTATACCCGCCCCTGGTTATTCTTGATGTCCGACGGGCAGCCTACCGATGAATGGGAGGGCGTTGCCGAACTGTGCCGCCAGGCAGAGGCTAGCAACAAAGTCGCCGTATTCCCGATTAGCGTGGCAGATGCTTCAACCGAAGTCATGGGGCGTTTTAGCCAGCATGGCAGTAATGGTGTCAAACGGCTGAGTGGCTTGCAGTTCCGCGAGCTGTTCTTGTGGTTGAGCGCCAGCATGCAAGTCGTCTCCCAGTCTGTACCGGGCGGAAAAGCACAGTTGCCAGCGACCGATAGCTGGTCCAACGTCCCGGTGTGATATGAAAAAATGGCAGGTATATGCCGCATCGGCCACCGGTGCGGCACATCTGGCAAGGGATATTCCGTGCCAGGATGCTTTTCATTGGGCCGTGGTTGATGAGCGCCTGGTCGCCGCCGTTTGTGATGGAGCGGGGTCGGCATCCCAAAGTGCAACGGGGGCGGACTTTGTCTCTCGCCAACTGGTGGAGCGCCTATCATGGCAACCCTCCGGGGCGTTGACGCCCGAGCTTATTCAGCAGATGTTGGAACAAATCCGCATGGATTTGTACTTTCTGGCGACCGAGGCCAATAACCGGCTGGAAGATTATGCCTGCACGCTAGTGGCGGCATGGATCGACGAGCAGCAGGTTTGCCTGATCCATCTTGGCGATGGGGTGGCTGCGGTGCGAGCCGCCAGCGGAGATGAGCAACTGTCCGTGCCAGAAAATGGGGAATATGCCAACCAGACGTGGTTTTTAACCAGCGAAAACTGGCGTGAACATTTACGTATCACCTTTGTGAGCTTGCCGGTAGACCAGCTGATATTAATGTCAGACGGCGTGCAGCCCTTTGCGTTAGATAAGTCGGGGCAGGCGCTGTTTGAGCCGTTTATGGGGCCGGTGATCCGCTATTTACAGCAGACCGCAGAGGAGCCGGGCAGCTCCGCCTTACAGGCCACGTTGGGCGATCCGCGTACCAGTGAAATCACCGGCGACGATAAAACGCTGCTCATAGCGCTACGCAGTTAATCCCCATGGCTCAAAATAAATCCCAGGTCTTTTACAACGAAAAGCGCCAGCCATTGCAGATAGGGGCATTGATCAAAAGCGGTGGGGCGGGCAGCGTTTATCACCTTGCCTTGCAGCCTGGCAGCGTCGCAAAAATCTATCACGACAGCATCGATAAAGCGCTCTATCAGCGCAAAATCCAGGCAATGCTTCAGCACGTGCCCGATATTCCGCCAATAGCCCTGGCCGAGGATTCGCTGGTGCAACTGGCCTGGCCAACCTCGCCGCTGTTGAATACTCGGGGTGAGTTTGTTGGTTTCGTCATGCCTGAGTTGGATGTCAAACGCAGTATCGAATTGGAATATATCCTGCAGCCTCGGCAGGCTGAGGCGGCGAAATTGCCAGACGGGATCGGGGTGAAGGTCAGCTTGGCCACCAACCTCTGCACGCTGGTTGCCGCGTTGCATCAACAGCAGCATCGCATCATCGATATGAAGCCGGTTAACCTGCGCTTTTATCGGGAAAGCCTGTACGTTGCGCTGCTGGATTGCGATGGTTTCAGCATTGAGGGGGGCGGTGAGCGCTTCCCTGCCGGGCAGTTTACCGCAGAGTATCTGGCCCCTGAATTCCAGAAAACCGGCAAGGTGCCAGAGAAACAGGAAGAGTGGCAGGACCGTTTTGCGCTGGCGGTGATCCTGTTCCAGTTGCTGAACTTTGGGCTGCATCCCTACAGTGGTCGCCCGCAGTCCTCGAAGATTGCTACCGATCTGCCTGGGCGTATTGCCGCGGGCTGTTATGCCTATGGCTTGACCGCCAATAAATTAATGGCTCCTGCGCCAGTAAGCATGCATACCCTGTTGCCAAACGATCTGCGGCTGATGTTTGACAAGGCGTTTGGCCCGCTGGCTGCTTCACGGCCTTCTGCACGGGAATGGGCTAGCGTACTGCGGCCCTATGCCTTGCCGGCGCAGAAGAAGATCGTTGTCTGTAAGGCAAATAAGCGCCATCAGCATTTTGCTGGCCTGGCTTGCCCGGAATGCACGCGTAAAAAGCAGATGCAGAAAGCGCTACAAGCGGCTCGTTCGGCCAAGCGGCAGGCTCCGCAGCGCCAGGTCGCGCCTGCTTATGTGCCACCTCCGCGCCCTGCACCCACACCTCCACCGCCCAGTTTTAAACTGACGATGCCTGCGTTTGTCCCTGGCGTTGTGCTGCATACCGCGTTTGCCGTGCTGTTGCCGTTGGTGTTCGCCTGGTTGTTCAGCCAGTTTGCTTCCCTGACCAGTTTACAAATAGGGCTTTCAACGTTCTTATCCATGCCCTGGAAGGATCAGTGGTTTATGGGGGTGAGGAGCATAATCTATTGCAGCATCGCCCTCGTTCTAGTGTTGGTATTCAAATGGGCTTTTAGCTCGATAGTGCGGAGTAAGCCCTGATGTCTTCGGGTTTTATCAAGTTTGTCATCACGTTGCTGGTGTTGCTGGTGGTCTTCCTCCCCTGGCTCATCATGGCCGCGCTTGCTGGGTTGTGGCAGGGGATTGAGTGGATAGGTGCACAGCTTTGGCCTGCGGTGTTAAATGGCCGCGAGCGCGGCTTCTTATCCGGTTTATGGCTGGCTGGCAGCCTGATGACGGGCGGTATGCTGTATGTGGCGTTCCGGCGTCGTAGCTTTAGCTATGCTGCCGGAGGGTCGCTGGCGGCAGTATCGCTGTTGCTGCTCAGTTATCTCAATATGCCGCTCACGCCAGAGGCTGAACGCCGTTGGTTGGTTGGGCATCAGCTTGAGCAGAGTGAATGGAAAGAGGCTACGGCCTACAGCGGGCAACAGTTTGATGAACTGATACAGAGCTTCCCCGGGCAGTTGGATGAATGGCGGGTATTAAACGCGCTGGAAAAGAATAGAGAGAAGTTCCCACCTCTCGGCTATTCGCCACAGGACAGTGAGCACATCACCAAACTGTGGACCGCTGCCCTGCAATCGCCACAACCGGATACTCAAGCCGAAATCAGTGCATTGAGCAAGATGAAAGACGCCACCCTCTGGATGCCCGATCAGGCCGAATTGTGGCTGGCCACGGGGCTGTTTAGCCTGACAATAACGCCAACGTCAGGCATAGCGCCAGAGTCGTTTGGTGCGATTAGCCAAATTTTTCAGTCAGCTATTCAAAGTAATCCTCGGGATGCGGATGCCTGGATGGGCTGGGCGTTGGCCACGCTGCTGGTAGGCGACAGCGAACTCCCCCTATATGGCTCCCCTGCACCGCGGCTCCAGCAGGTGACGAATGCGTTGATAGTCGCCGGTCAGTTGGAAAAGAAGGGGCAATATCAGCCAATCATCCATCGGCGCTTAAAGCAATTTATTGACGCATTACCAGCCAAAGAAAAACGTGAGCTGGATATCTTGCAGGCGCGAGCCACCTTGCTGGTGGGGTCGGCAGAGCCTTTTGATCCGGCGGTGGTTGAGCTGGCCAATCAGAATCTGATACCGGCGTCTTCTGGTGAAAGCGGCCGTAAGCCTGTTGCGGATAGCTCCATTCACATTGCCAGCGTGGCGCCATTCAGCCGTGCCGGGCTGTCGACTGACGGGGTTCGACGCGTCTTCGGCAAAGACAAAGATTACGCCACCACGATGTTATCCGTTGATGTCGATGAGCGTGGTGAACCGGTCTCTGTCCTGCCCTTTGTTAGCAGCGGCGCTCGCGAACTGGATCTGAGCGCCATAAGGCTGGCGTACAGCTGGCGTTTCCCTGCTTCCAATCAGCCTCAGCATCGTTTTATACCGTTTGATTTTGTGAATACCGAGCTGACCTCCAGCATGTATTTACAGCTTATGCAGCAACATATCGCCACCTTGGCGAACCTGGTAGCCCGCCACGACCACGCCGGTTTACGCCAGCAAGAAGCGTTGATCCGCAGGCTGAATGGTACGGTTTGGGTAGGGAAACGGAATTTTGGCCTGAAGCGGGATGAGGTCTATGAGCTGAATAAAATGCTGATGCCGAAAACGCTGAATGACGACTATTTCACGACCACCATTAATAAAATAGACAGCCTGGTCGGTAAATATAACCAAAGCCCGGAGTTGTTACTGTTGCTGGCCCGCCAGCAAATGCTGTATTTCAGTTACGGCATGCGTCTCAAGAGTGCTGAAAAGCAGAAGGCCGCGTCTTCTGGCGTGAGTAACCCGTGGGCACATTTACTGTGGGATGCACGGCGCAATTTTGGGCGAGCGATTGCTATGGATCCCAAGCGGGCAGATGCCTGGTACGGTTGGGGGCTGTCGTGGGCCGATGAAGATCCGGAAAAGCTGGTGGGGGCGCTGGTTTATGCTCAGCGCCTGCTACATCAAGCAGAGACATCCCAGTCTACTCTCTACTCTGAGACTATGAGCCAATCGGAACGTGCGCTAGAGTTTTTGAAGCTTCGGCTGCTGCTGGGGATGAATTTACAGCATCAACGCGTCGGATGGTTGGATATCCTGAGCGCGCGCGTCAGCCAAAATTATCAGGACATGATTTCAACCGGCTCTGGTGCCCCAAGTCAACCTGCATATATGTCCCAAGAGCAATCCTCGCAGTTGGTTGAGAAGGTCGCCATCAGGCCGATGCCTTTCCCTAGGTCGTTGGAACTGCAGGTGCCTGAAGTGCCTCAGGAGAAGAAATACTCTGCTGGCATAGTCAGCGTTAGCTTTGAACAAGCCGGTATCACTCAAGCAACGCGCACCTTGCCGTTCTTCCCGGACGTTGGTCCACAGGCGGCGGGGGAGAAAACCGTGGTGATAGACCTGGATGTGAGTGCCCAAGGGAAGCCGCAGTTGGTGCTGATCTCATCGAGCAGCGGCGTTGCGTTGTATGATGAGGCCGCATTGGCCGCCGCCTGGACCTGGCAGTTTGCAAAACAGCCGGTTGGCCACTTACAGCGGGTGACGGTGTCGTTTAGGCGTTAAAGGGAGCATCGGGTGGGTTAAGCGGGAATGGTTGCCTCAGCGGGTAATCGGTTTGACAAGCTGCCACTCGGCCCCCAGCCTGATGGTGTGTTTGGCATTAGTCACGCCCATCTTTTTCACAATATTGCCAATATGGAATTTTATAGTACGGACCTTCACGTCTAAAATAATGGCAATTTCCTGGTAGGTTTCCCTATGCTGGCCCAATAGAGCACTTCGTTCTCCCGTGCTGACAGAGGATCTTTTTCAGCGCTGGGGTTATAGCTATTATTTCGCGCGGTTTCCCGGTGCCGAGTGGTGATCCTTTCGTGGATGTTAGCCAACAGCATCTGCAAACGGGCTTTGTTAGGGGGTATTTGGCCCTCTATATCGATGGATTTGCTGTCATTAAGCGTCAGCATCGCCAAATTCCGTTATTTTTTTATCTAGATGGTTTTTAAATACATTTTTTTATCGTGGCTAGCAGAGAATAATGTAGGCATAAAATTACCTCAATATGAAATAGTAACACTACTAACCTAACCATTATTGAACGCCAGATAATATACTGGCTTGCCTGCTAGTTTCGATAAAATAGCAAAAAAAACCTGACCTCGTTGGGTCAGGTTGCCACATTGGCCAACACCAGGGAAATTTTTACTGCCATTATCTTAAAGCCATTTTCTTGGTTGAGGCAAGCGCTCTATGCTGGATTTTGGCTGTCTATCACCATTATTCGGTCTAGGATTAGTATTGCCTTACGTCGATCATTGCAACGGCACGGCATCTGCATTGATATTCTTGCTCCTAATTCTTGGCATTATCTGAGGTAGTTACTCAGGGCTGCGTTGGTCACTCACTATTAATTGATCATTATTTGATCAGTTGTGGGCCTATTTTTCTAACGGAAAACTCTTGTAGGGCCTCAATATAACCATATTGAGTCCGCGTTATTGCTGTTTACAGCTTGCTATAAGACGCTAATCGGGCTGTTGATATCATTGGGTGGAACAGGTCTGCCATGCTGGCGTGCAGAAAAAATTAAAGCGTAACCTCAAGCCTGCTCTATGCGTTGCCCCATAGATTGTTGTCACGGTGACCCGAAGCTTGAGCTTCACCGATAGCCGAAAAGTGAGGCCTCACCATCCGGCTGGAGGCCTTGAAATGGCCTTCAAACGGGCTTGTTTGAGATAGAAATGATTTATTTTTAATGAAAAAGTGATGTTAATCACAAATAACAACCCTAGAGTCGTTCATTAAATAGCCATTCCGTTGCCATTATGTTGCATTTTCGTGTCTGCTAAATGGGGTGAGAACAGACTATTCTGGCTAATGAGTCAAGCAGCTCGTTTTACCGTTCCCAGTATGGAAATATTCTTGATTACCCTTCCGAGTTATTTACTTGTTAATACCCTTTTTCTACCGCTGTGTCAGTAGGTGATAAGAAAAGACTTATTTTAAAATCAGGATAAAAATAGAGAATATTCTTAGTTTACTATAAGCCTCCTAATTTGTTATTTGAACTGAAATATATACCATTAATCCTCGCTACTTCTTGAATAGATAATAACAACTTGATAGGTATTGGCGATGAATATGTACTTATGCGATCGTTTTAACCGATTTTGAATAATTGTTTTTCGCCATTAATATTGTTTTGAAAGTTAGGAAATAACTTAGTTTTTGAAAATAGTATTCTGCTTGTCCAACGGCGTAATGGAGTTGGTAAATGAAGAAGAAAGGAAGGGAGTCTTATGCTAAAGATAGTAGATGGTGGGTATCCCCCACGGGGCGGTACTCGCTCAAAAAGACCTTTAACCTGGCCTGATACCAATAAGTATTTCCATGAAGGTATCGTAGGCTACTGTGACTCAGTTAATACTTCCCCAGAGCAACTCAAAGTCGTATTTATTGACTTTCAATTGGCTAACCTGCGCCTTTTCCTGGATCAGGACTGGCTAATGTATTCCGCTTGTAATCGCGTTGTGCTGGTAACCGATAGTTACCTGTTACCCTTGGCCAATTACTATAAGAGCATGTTTCGGCAGGTTGATTCTGTGATCCAGAGAACGGGGGCATCCAGTGATATTTTTGCTAAAATCGATCATGTTATTGCCGGGGAACAGGTTTCTTCGACATCGCAAGTCAGGCTGTCTTCGCGTGAGATATGTTTATTACGTACTCTGATCCATGGTGTCACCGTGGGTGATCTTGCCAGCAGGTTGCGGCTTAGTCCTAAAACAGTTTATGCCCTGCGTCATAATATTTTGGGCAAGATGGGGTTGACTAAAATGAGTGATATTTTCACGCGGGCCTATCTTTCTGTCAGATAAGCTATAACTACCTGTTGTCATAGGGTTATCGAAACTAAATAAAATATGCGATGCTTTTATATCGCAGGGTTTTTATTATTTAATTGCCGTAGGACCTTTTCGAAAATTTAGTTTTCGAATGCGCCCTTGTGTCGCATTTATTGTGCCACGCCAGTGAATATTGGCGGGAAATTAATTGATATAAATAAAGGAAGAAATTTTATGAAGAAGTTAGCTCTGGCTTTGATTGCAGCTTCAGCGTTGGGAACAATTAATCTGGCTAATGCGGACACTCGTACTGCGAACGCGACAGCGTCTTGGGATGCAAAAGCCATTAAAGATACCAGCAGCATGCTGGTTGTTACCCCGATAAAGTCACTGACCTTTAATTACGCAGAAGGTCTGGAGCGTTTTAACTCTCAAGACGGCGCATTCGATATCACCATCGCTGGCCAGTCTGGCGCGAGTGATTTCAAACTGACCTCTAAAATCATCTCCAACACCCTGAGCCGCACCAGCGATGACTCTTCGCTGACCGTTGGCGTTAAGTGGAACGGTAAAGCACTGTCTGAAAGCAGCGAGATGGTGATGATCGATACTTCTGCAGGCATCAGCGCTGGCCTGTCTGCTCTGGCTATGGAAAGTGCTTATGCTGGTGCTAACCGTACCAGCACTCAGGGCGTGTTCGCCTTTGATATCGCGAAAGCGACCGTTGCGGGTACTGATACTGCGTTCAAAGACCTGACCGATGGTTACTGGGATGGCAACGTAAACGTTGAATTCACAGCAACTTGGGACGGTACTTTCACCACGCTGTAAGTGATTTTGTTGTCTTAACGTAGTCAGGATCGGGGTGGATAGCCCCGGTCTTTATGGAACGCATGATGAACAGATGGTTTCCTACGCTGATGTGCTCAGCACTCTTTTATTGTACTCACGCCGGTGCAATTAACGTTGGCGCGATTACATCAATCATTTCCCCTGACCAGAGCGTTATCGCCAAGGAGGTGATTAATACCGTGAATGATGCCCGTCTGGTCAGCCTGAGGGTCGAGCGTATTTCCTCCCCGATGGAAGGGGGCAAAGTGATCCCAATGGAGAGCAAGCAGGAAATAATGGCCACGCCATCCAACCTGATTTTGCCCGGCAAGGGTAAAGATGTTTTCCGCGTTTTCTATTCCGGGCCGAAGGACGATAAGGAGCGTTATTACCGTTTAATCTGGAATGATAATCCGGTTACCGAAGAGGGGCTGTCAAAGACCAAAAAAGCCGCTTCGGCAACCACCTCGGCAACCATTAGTACCATTATGGTCGTTACACCACGGAAGGATAAGTTCGATTATCAATACCGAGATGGTGTTGCTTATAACACCGGAAACAGTTCTTTCCGCGTGGTGGCATTTGGCCCCTGTAAGCAGCCACAGACCAGTGACGAGAAAACTAAAGGATGCCGTGAGCGTTATTACGTTATGCCGGGATTAGGCGTGCATTTGAAATTTGTTGATATCAATAATCAAAAACTCAGCGTTGGCATTTGGCACAACGAAGATTATATCAACGTGAAATAGCCTCTTTACTCATTACCTGCATCGTGAATGTTTTCCAGGTGTGGATTAGGAGGCTATTTGGGGAAGCAAATGGGTAATAATTTCATCTTAAGGACAAGAACCAAGGCTGTAGCGCTATGTATTGCTGCGGCTCTGATGTCTATGCAGGCTAACGCCAGAAACCTACAGGATGTTCGTTTAGGAAATTATCTTATCCCGGGGGTATTTGGTCAGGCGCTGACCGAAGGTATGACCATTCCTGTACTGCTACGTTACAAAGGCGGCGACCAACAAGAAAAACAAAAGGTAGCGGATGCGCTGGTGGTGCTGGAAAAAGACCGCCTGATGATAAGAGATATTACGCTGGCGGAAGAGTCTGAAGGGGCAACGTTGGCGGAAACGACCCAGACATTGATCCGCGGTCTGAAAGATCGTTTCTTTGATCAAAATACCCATATTGCCGTTTCGTCCGATGCCGATCTGAACCTGAATATCCGTTCATTTGTACTGACGCTGGACGTGAGTGAAAAAAGCTTAGGGACCGCTATTATCCCAAGAACGAGTCTGCTGGGACTCTCTTCGGTGCCGAATTTCAGTTCGGTGCTGAATTACGATCTCGGTGTTTACCGCTCGCAGTTAAAAAAGGGCGAGAACACCTCGAATAACTATCTGACCCTGGATAACACCTTCGGCTTCGCGGAGCATCATTTCAATGTGAACGGCTCGTTTTACGGTATTGGGGAGTCTCAGCAGGATTCTCAGCTTTACCGTGCCATGTATGAACGGGACATGAGCGGACGCCGCCTGGCATTTGGCTTGGTTGACACCTGGAACCTGCAATCGTTGGGGAGCCTGTCGGCACTGAACTCCAGCAAGGTGTATGGCGTCACCTATGGCAATAAGTCTGCTACCAAGATCCAGAATACCCAATATTCGCTAACGCCAATTACCGTATTCTTACCTAGCGCGGGTGAAGTCCATATCTACCGGCAGGGACGTCTGTTGAACATCCAGAATTTCCCGATGGGCAGCTTTGAGGTCGATACCAGCCGCCTGCCGTATGGGATTTATGACGTTGATGTCGAAGTGGTGATCGACGGTAAAACCCATTCGCGTATGCGTCAGACGATCAACAAAGCCTTCTCTGGCAATAATGGCATGGCGCAAGAACTAAACTGGCAGCTATATGGCGGATATGTTAATTACGACAACCGCAATAACCGCACCAACGACAGTACCACCAACGAAACCTATCTGGCAGGGGCGTCGGCGGCGATGTCGATCCCGGAAATTCTCAAGATCGCCTCGGTCCCGGCGATATTTGGCCTGGCGGTGCAAACCTCGACCTATACCTTCGACAAGAAGGTGGTGAATGAAACCTCGATCAATCTCAACGTGAACCAGTTCGCGAGCTTGGGCTGGCAGGGGTTGCTGTCACAGGGCGGGCGTTACCGCAATATTTTAAGCGCCAGCCTTATGCTACCGAAAGGCTTCGGCAGCGTGTGGGCCAACCGGGAGAAGAGCCATATCGGTAAGGCGTTGCCGGTCTATGAGTCTGACAGTTATTCCTATGGCGGTACCCTTAGCCTGAGCCGGTTCTTTGAACGTGGTGGGCAGCTTACGCTGAGCCGCACGGTGGATAAGCGCGATCGCAGCACCTCTAACAACCTGGAATACTCAACGTCACTATTCTCCGGGCGTTATGGCACGGTCAACCTACGCGCCGGTATCCAGCGTTATCGCTATGATTACCAGTCCAATAGCACCAACCAGCGCTATATCTCGCTGGACTTCTCTTTGCCGCTGGCCGCCTGGTTAAGCACCGGTGTGTCTTCCAACAATGGCAACGTGCGGGCCAACCTGGCCGGCAACAAGAGCTTCGATGACTCGGCGTTTACCTCTGCCGGTTTCAACCTGGCCAAGCTGGTCAAGGATAAGCACAACGGTGACAGCGCTTATTCGGCCTCTGGCTATGCCGCCTTCGATACCAAATACAGCGCGGGCACCTTGTCGCTCTCACGGCCGGACAACAATCGCCTCAATGGCAACCTGACTGCGCGCGGTGCGGTGGCCTACAGCGATAAGAACTTCGCCGCCAGCGGTATTCAGGAGAAGTCCGGGGTGTTGGTAAAAACCGGCTTCATCGACGATGCGGTCCTGTCGGCTCAGATCGATGGCCGCAGCTATCCGCTGAGCGGTGCGAATAACTTTATCCCGTTGCCGCCGTACTCGAGCTACAAGGTTGAACTGATGAACGATAAAAACTCGATGGACAGCTTTGACATCGTCAAGGGGCGCACCCGCAACGTCACGCTGTATCCGGGCAACGTCGCCGTTTATGAGCCGGAAGTGAAACAGTTAGTGACGGTGTTTGGCCGTATGACCATGGAAAATGGACGGGCGATCGCCAATGCCGCTGTGCGTAACCACATCGGTAAAACCATTACGGATGCGACGGGCGCCTTCCAGATGGACGTTGATAAACGCTACCCGAGCGTGTCATTGACCATGCCAGATCATGGCATTTGCGAAGTCGATCTGGATTTGGCCAAGGCCAAGGGCGTGAAGTGGGTCGGCGATGTGGTGTGCAACGTGCAGACCATTCTGGCACAACGATGAGGAAAGGGTTTGACATGAAACTGCGTAATATTTGCCAGTTGGCTGGGGTGCTGATGTTGGTCTCCTTCTCTAGCCAGGCAGCCAATGTGAGCAACAGTTATTTCTTTATCGAAAATCAGGTGGATGGAGAGTACTTCATCACGCCACAGAGCACCGATCCCCGTTTCAGCGGTGCCAACGCGTTTACCAAATATGCGTCAGGCGATCAACGCAGTCTGGGCTATATGGGCTATACCGGGCTGATCCAGACCAATTCGTTCGCCGATATCTGGTTGGAGGATTCTCCCATCGCTCGGCCATTTATCGGTAACCGCTGTATGAATAATGGTAGCGCTTGCCCCTCGAACGGTTATCTGCCGGGCTACATTGGCGATAATGGCGTTTATCACGTGGAGGTTAACACCAGCAACGGCGAAGCGCGTTATGGACGTGGTATTTTCTCTGATTCGGCTTATGAGTATTTTAAAAATGTGTCGGTAGGCTTGACGGAGATTTATAAATACCGTTTCTGTTCTACCCGCACGGACTACAACCCTGCAGCAGGGCAAAGCTGTGTCAGCGTAGGCGGCTCGCAGACCAGCCATGAATTCACCATCACCAAAGCGGGTAATTTGCGGTTGGAATCTACCAACGCACTGCAGGAAATTTTTATCGACAGCAATGGCAATCCGGTGATGGGAACGGGTTCTCAGTTCTGCTCTGTGGGCTACATTGGCTCACTGAGTGGCGCGATCTGTAAGCTGGTGTCTTATCAGATGCAGGGGAGTACCCTTTCGCCGATGCGCATGAACATGAAGCTCAACACTGCTGCGCTTGGGTTTACGCCTGCGGCAAATACCATTCGCCTGAGTGCCGATGGTGCCAGTGGTTGGGTAAACTACAGCGCCACGACCAACGCGGCGAATTTGATCAAAGCCGGTAACGGCGGTATTTATGTCTTTTTATCGCAGACCTTCCTGAAGAACCTGATCGATCGGGGAGTGGATCTGAGCCACAGCAAGGACTTCTTCACTTTCCTGTTCACCAGTACGGTGGCGCCGCAGTCCGGATATTACGAATTTTCACCTTCGAACACTATCTTGCTGGTTCCGCGCGATTATGGGATTAGCATTATCTCCAAGGACCAGGTACTTAATCCCAAGCGTGAAGGCAAAGTCGGCAGCACAGAACCGCCGATCGTGTTCGACTATATTTTGACTACTTCTGGCCCAAGGCAGGCTGATAGCATTACCGCGCAGGTTTATGGTCCGGCAGGGCAGGTCAATGGGCGCCCGTACTGCGTTTTTTCCTCCACCGACGGTAAGCTTAGGGTGCCGTTCTCGGCCTATCTGGCTTATACCGATAACGTCGGGCAAGTGGTCCGCACGCGTGCCAGCTGTGATGATGTACCTATCAGCCTGAATGCGGCTCGTTGGGTAAGAACCGCCTGGCCAGTTCCCTCACAAAACGACGGCAGCTTTTATCGCACCGAGTTGTCTCTCAGCTTCCCGATGAATGAGGGCAATTCGATGTGGACCCTGGATGGGCGGGATTGGATGGGGATTGTCAGCGCCACCGGTGAGGTAAGGGTCAGGGCGGTCTGGACCGGCCCTGATATCCATTAGGATTAAAAATGACGATAAGACTAGGGTGGTGGCTAGCGGGGCTGATGTTGGCGTTTCCGGCGCAGGCAGTTTATCTCTCGTCCGGAGTATTTACTCTGGAGAGCGAACGCACCTTCTTCTCGCGCCAGTTTGTTAACAACACCAAAGAGACCAATCTGTATGTGATCGGTGCCTATCGGATTGCCAAACCGGGGGTTGATGAACAACCTCAGCCGCTAGAACAGGGCGAACTGCTCTATACCCCACTGCGCAAAATACTGGAGCCGGGGGCGTGGGAATATTTCAAGATCTTCTATCGCGGCCCGGCGGACGAGCGCGAGCGCTATTATCGCATAGTGATCCAAGAGATCCCGGCCAACTTGATGGCGATGCAGGGGGAAGACAAGACACCGCTGGTATCCCCGACCATGGCGCTAGATACCATCATGGTCGTTCGCCCGCGCAAGATGCGTTTCACTTATCACTATGATCCGCTGGCCGGGGTGTTGAAAAACACCGGCAATACCTATTTCCGCGTGATGATCCATCAGGGCTGCGACGGGCAGGATGACACCGCCAAAGTGTTCAATCTGCTGCCGGGGGAAAGCTATCGTGGTGCCGATCTGCATGGGCAGAATCGCAAGTTTATTATCGGTTTCAACAAGTATCAGCGTCTTGGGGAGCAGTGTTTCGAGCAGGGGCAGGAGTAGGGTTACTGTGTGTGTAGGCCCCTCACCCCAACCCTCTCCCATAGGGAGAGGGAGCTGATAGTCCCTGCTCTTGTGGCCGTAAAGATGCCATCTCAGCTAACGTGTTTACCACCTTATTCAAGGTGAATAACGACAATTTCAGAGATATTCGATCGGTCCCCTCTCCTTTTGGGAGAGGGCTAGGGTGAGGGGCCATCGACAAAGCCGAAGTTAGACTTCCTTACGCCCCAGGTAGCGCTCTTTCATCAAAGAAACGCCAATCGCAATATCCAGCACTGGCGAAGGCGGCAGGTAATTTGCCTTACCGAGTTGCTGCATCGCGCCAATCAGCGGATGGTCGATCCCCAGCGCATAGTCTGCCAATAACGTCCCGGCAATGGTTTGCTTGGACACGCCTGCGCCGTTACAACCTCCGGCAGTATAAATGCCTTTCTTCAACTCCCCCCAAACCGGCGCACCATTGCGGGTGACGCTGATGGTGCCAGACCAGGTACTGGTCAGCGGCACATCCCGCAGCTGTGGGTAAATCTTGTTGAAAATCTGCTGATGCAACAGGGTCGCCTGATAGGTCTGCGCAGCGGTGATCCGGCCGTTCAAGGCTGGCGTCACATGTTGGCGGATCAGGAAACGGTGATCCTGAGTATAGCGCACCGTTGCTCCAGCGATCGCGTTGACCGGCGTTAGCCCCCAACTGCTCATGGTTGGCAGCTTTTGGCGTTGCTCTGCGGTTAATGGCGCGGTGATGCTGGCGAAGGTGGCCATTGCCGCTTGCTGGCTGGTGACCGGAGCCAGCTCCCTGGAGAGGGCGTTGGTGGCTAACATCACGTTGGCCGCTCTAATCGTGCCGAAGGGGGTGACCACCTGCGTCACGCTACCGTGCCGGATCGCCATCACCGGGGTATGGTTATACATCGTCACGTTGTCCGGCAGATTATTTGCCAGGCCGACGATCAGGCTGGCAGGATTAACCAGGATCGAGCTTGGGGTATAGATGCCCTTATTATAAAAACGAGTACCCAATTTTCGATACAGTGCTTCCTTATCCAATATTTGATAAGGCTCGTTCATGGCATCGAGATTGTCGGTATATTCTTTGAGCACCCGCTGATTAGCGGCGTCAACCTGGCAGTGATATTTGCCGGCATTCTCCCATTCGCATTCGATCCCCTGTTGCTCAATTTGCTGGGTTAATTGATTGATCCCTTCTTGTAATAAAGAACGATACGACTGGGCTTTTTTCAACTCCGCCGTAGAGCTGCCAATATTATGAGGTAACCCGATAATAAACCCTGAATTTCTGGCCGAAGAACTCTCAGCCGCACAGGCCGCATCAACGATGATGATCTTCAGTTTAGGATCGTGGCTGGCTAGCCTTCTGGCGAAGGAAATCCCGGCGAAGCCGCAGCCTACGACCACCCAGTCAGCCTCGGTATCGCCGATCAGCGTTGGGTAAACGGTGGGGCGCAGGTCAGGTTTCAACCAACCATTTTGGTTTTGATTTAACGGCACCGATGCATATTTCAAACTCAAGGTCCTTTTTAAAATGTTTGCCACTCAAGGTCACTAAATAGGGTTATAAAACATTTAACCACTCTGAACCAGCAGATTCAGCCGTTGCTCATTCCCCTCAATTTATTGACGGTAAGTTATTTATAAGCAACCGTTAAGCATTGAGGTGCCTCATTGGATTACCGCATTTTGACAATTGCCTGGGGAGTGCAAGCGGGGCGATCCTCTGTGGCCGAAATTGAGATCACTGAGCAGATTTATTTCTGATTTTTTCTTGTTTTCCCTTTATTCCCCAGCCATAGCTGTTTAGTATCGGAATTGATGAGAATGACCCATTTTCTGAGGTTTTCTTCTGAAAATCGGCTATCCCCGCCCAAGATAGTAGAGTTGTTAACTGCATTATGCTTGTAACTTAGTGGATTTAACTATCCTAAACGGATTTCTAAAAAATATAAGAACGGAAATATTCTATGTCACAGATGTTAGCGCTTTTGATTGTAATGGTGATTTTATACCTGGGAGATGCGGTATCCGTGCGTACTAAAGCCTGGATCCCTTCTGTATTTGTCTGTGCGGTGCTGTTCCTGTTCGGCTATTGGACGTTTTTCCCGAAGGATATCGTCAGCCTGGCCGGTATCACACCGGCGGTAGCGGTGATGCTGATGTATCTGCTGATCACCAACATGGGGACGCTGCTTTCGGTACCTGAGCTGATGCGGCAATGGAAAACCATTGTGATCTCGCTGGCGGGGATCGCGGGCATTATCGCCGCCGTGTTTGCGGCCTGTATGCTGATGTTTGATATGAATACCGCCATCGTGACCATTCCGCCATTGGTTGGAGGTATCGTTTCGGCGTTGATCATGTCGAAGGGGGCAGCCAGCGCGGGCCTGGTCGATCTCTCGGTATTTGCTATCCTGATCTACGTAATGCAAGGGTTTGCCGGTTATCCGTTAACCGCCATCATGCTGCAGCGGGAAGGCAAACGCGTGCTGAAAAAGTATCGCAATGGCGAATGGCACGAATCTGCCGCGCAATTGCCAGCCGATAAAATGCCAACCACGGTCAGCGCGGAAGAAAAAATGCCGCGTATGTTTGGCCTGATCCCGGCCCATTACAACACCAGCTACTTCAAGTTCCTGCGCCTGGCGCTGGTAGGTTACCTGGCTTATCTGGTATCAGACCTGCTGGCCCCGGTGGTCGCCATCAGCCCGTTCGTGCTGTGTTTGCTGTTTGGCGTAGTGGCCGCCACGATCGGTTTCCTGGAAAAACAACCGCTGCAGAAAGCCAACGGCTTCGGATTTGCGGTGATGGGGCTGATGCTGTTTATCTTTGACACCCTGAATAGAGCAACCCCGGAAATGCTGCTGCGGCTGGTATTCCCGATGCTGGTGCTGATCGCCGTTGCAGTGGTGGGCATGTTTATTGTCTCGTGGATCGTGGGTAAATTCCTTGGCGTCAGCATGGAGATGGCCTTCGCGATCTCCCTGACGGCGATGTATGGCTTCCCGGCGGATTACATCATCACTAACGAAGCGATAACTGCGCTGACCAAAGACGAAAAAGAGCGTGAGATCCTGACGCACCATATGTTGGCACCGATGCTGGTCGGCGGATTTATTTCCGTGACCATGGTTTCCGTGGTGCTGGCGGGCGTTATGGTCGGTTACATCACCCCAATCGCAGGATAAGTCATGAGCTATGCAAATCAGCTGCGTATTCAGCAGCACCTGGAACAACTGGCCGAGTTCACCGCTACGCCGGGCGAAGGCACGACGCGTATGAGTTACAGCCCGCAGGGCCAACAGGCTCGGGCTTATATCAAGGCACAGATGGAGGCGGCTGGCCTCAGCGTACGTGAGGATGCCATCGGCAATATCTTCGGCAAGAGTCAGGCGCAGGACCCGGCATTGCCGAGCGTGATGATCGGCTCCCACTTTGACTCGGTGCCCAACGGTGGCGCTTTCGACGGCCCCGCCGGAGTGGTGATGGGGTTGGAAGTGGCCAAGCTGTTCCAGGAACATCGGTTATTGCCGCGTTACCCGCTAGAAGTGGTGGCGCTGGTGGAAGAGGAAGGGGCCAGCTTTGGTCGTGGCCTGCTGGCTTCCTGTGCGATTGCAGGTAAGGTGGATGCCGCAGAGTTGCACCGCCTGCGGGATAGCCAGGGGCAATCGGCAGCACAGTGCATGGCACAGGTGGGTTTTAATGCCGATCGGGTGGCCAGCGTGGTGCGGGAGCCGCAAACCCTAAAAGCGTTTATCGAGCTGCATATTGAGCAAGGGCCGGTGCTGGAACAGGAAGGGTTAGACGTTGGCCTGGTAGACGTGATCGTCGGTATCACTCAGTTGGTTGTCACCATCACCGGTAAGGCCGGGCATGTGGGCACCACGCCAATGGATCGCCGCCACGATGCGTTGGTGGCCGCCAGCCAGGTGATCGCCCGCGTTGGCGATTTTGCCCGTGAGGCCGGTGATGAAACGGTCGCCACCACGGGGAAAATACAAGTGTTCCCTAACGGGGCGAACGTGATACCGAGCAAGGTGATCTTCACCGTCGATATCCGTTCCAAGCGGCTGGATAAGTTACAACAGGTGGTCGAGCAAACCAAAGCCTGTATCCAACAGCAGGCTGGGGCGGGGATAACCTGCCAGATTGAACAACCGTTGCTGGTAGAGCCAACGCGTCTGCACAGCGGTATCCACAGCCAGCTACAAAAACACAGCGAAGCGCTGGGCCTGAGCCACCGGACCATGGTCAGCGGAGCCGGGCATGATGCGATGATTTTTGCCGGGATCACCGACGTGGGGCTGGTGTTCGTGCCCAGCAAGGACGGCCTGAGCCATCATCCCGACGAGTGGACCGACTATGAGCAAATTCAGAAAGGCATCGACGTTATTTTTCAAACGGTAAAAGAGATCACAGAGGCAAGCAGTTATGACTAATCAAGCTATCGCGCAATCCATTAAAGCCCACGTGGAGGCGATGATTGCGTTCCGTCGCGATCTGCATGCTCACCCGGAACTGCCTTGGGAAGAGGTACGTACCACCCAGAAGGTGGCGCAAGCGCTGGAGGAGATCGGTATTCCTTATCGTCTGACGACGCCAACGGGCGTGATTGCCGAGATTACCGGTGGGCAGCCTGGCAAGACCGTGGCCCTACGCGCAGATATGGATGCGTTGCCGGTACAGGAACTCAACGACTCATTAAGTTATAAATCGCAAACCGATGGCAAGATGCACGCCTGTGGGCACGATGCTCACACCGCCATGCTACTGACGGCGGCGAAAGCCTTGTATGAAAACCGTGAAAGCCTGCGTGGCAACGTGCGGCTGATTTTCCAACCTGCCGAAGAGATTGCTCAAGGCGCGCGTGAAATGGTGAAGCAGGGCGCGATCGAAGGTGTGGATAACGCGTTTGGTATGCATATCTGGACCACCAGCCCATCGGGCAAGGTGTCTTGTAATGTCGGCTCCACTTTTGCTTCTGCGGATTTGCTGAAGGTGAAGTTTAAAGGGCGCGGCGGCCACGGCTCAATGCCAGAGGCCTGTGTGGATGCTGCGGTCGTAGCCTCGGCCTTCGTGATGAACGTGCAGGCGATCGTTTCCCGTGAAACTTCACCGTTAGAGTCGGCAGTCGTTACCATCGGCAAAATGGAAGTCGGCACCCGGTTTAACGTGATTGCTGAAAATGCGGTGCTGGATGGCACGGTGCGCTGCTTTAACGTCGAGGCTCGTGAGCGTATCAAGGCGGCGATTGAGCGTTACGCTGAGCATACCGCGGCCATTTACGGCGCGACGGCGCAGGTGGAATACACTTACGGCACCTTGCCGGTGATCAACGAGGAACGCAGCGCGTTGCTGGCACAATCGGTAGTGCGTTCGGCCTTCGGCGACGAGGTGCTGTTTGCCGAAAAACCGACGACCGGCGGTGAGGACTTCAGCTTCTTTATTGAAAATATCCCCGGTTGCTTTGCTCTGTTAGGCTGCGGCAACCCAGAAAAAGGCACCGACTGGGCGCACCACCACGGCTGCTTCAATATCGATGAAGACGTGATGGCGACCGGCGCGGAGTTGTATGCGCAGTATGCCTGGAGCTACTTGCAGCAGGATGCGTTTTAAGCCCCATAGCTTTATTGGGCAACATTGAGTTCGGTGATCGACCCCTCACCCCAACCCTCTCCCACAGGGAGAGGGAGCTGTCCGGAGTTCTTGATTGGCTCGTACTGCTTCGGAACGTGACGATTAAGAGGAAGGGTGAGGTATTAGCCGAAGAATCAGCGAACTCGATCGGTCCCTTCATAGGGAGAGGGAGCTATCCGGAGTTCTTGATTGGCTCGTACTGCTTCGGAACGTGATGATTAAGAAGAAAGGTGAGGTATTACGCAGAAGGAGCAGCGAACTCGATCGGTCCCCTTTGGGAGAGGGAGCTGTCCGGAGCTCTTGATTGGCTCGTGCTGCTTCGGAACGTGACGATTAAGAAGAAGGGTGAGGTATTACGCAGAAGGATCAGCGAACTCGATCGGTCCCCTCTCCTTTTGGGAGAGGGTTAGGGTGAGGGGCATCTCTGTACTTATCAGTCCTCCGGCCCGCTCATCTCGCCGATAAAGTCCATTCTGTCACTGAGCCAGGTGTTAACTATCGCATCGGCGGCTTTGGCCGCATCGCTGGCCGAGAAATGCTTCTCGGTTTGCAGCCAGCCCATGGTCGCCAGACGTGCTGGTTCGATGGCGACAAGCACCTGCTCGCGTTGTTCTTTCGGCCAAACCTTATCATCAGACCAACTGCGGATTATCTGTGCAGGATCGCCCGTGGCTGGCGTGTTCTGACTTGGTTTAAGGAAATCCTCGGGAGAGACGGTGGCGCGCAGGCGGAACATCGCCCAATCGGCATAGCTGGCAAAGCGAATGGTGCCGCTATTTTCACTGGCCTTGCCAATCATCGGTTCTATTAACTTAGTAAGTTGCTGCCAGGCTGGCCGTTCGAACAGATCTCCCTGCGGTGAGCAAATGGGAGCCTGTGAATCACGAGACGATCCATATAATGCCCCAAAGGCTTCATAAGCCGCTGCGCCCTGCTGCTTGAAGATAAAACAGTGCACATAGGGGCGGCCATCGGCGTTTTCATACCCGGCTCGTTCAATGGTCATACGCAATAGCGTCAAAACCGCAACATCATGGCCGGTCTTGGGATCGTTCTCGATATCACGTAACACTGACTGGGAGAATGTGTCGTCGTTCATCGCCTTGATCACGTTTTGGTGCCTGGTTTTTACTTCGGCATCCGTGATCTTGCTGGCGGGCGCAAACTGATGCAGGTAAATCAGCCAGGCGGAGGCCAGCGGGCCGCGATACTGCTGCAACTGCTGTGCCGCAGCGGCTGGGTCTGCCGGAATGCTGGCGATGATGTTATCTAGCGCCGAGGCGGCCTGCTTGGCGGTGTTCTGCAACTTGGCGGCGCGTTGGCTAAATAAATCGCTCAGGCAGCTTTCCTGAGCGTTGCAGGCATCCCGCTGCTTCAACCAGCTACGTTGCTCGGTGCGTAACGCGTCGGCCTGATCCCCTGGCAGGCTTGCCATCGCCGCCTGGTAATTTTCGCTCAGCTGTCCGTCTAGGCTGCTCAGATCCGGGTTATTACAGATGCTATGCTCGACATCGCTGGTGGCTTTGGCACAGTCGAAAGAGGCGGCTTGCACCGTCGTATTGGCCCCGAACGCCAGGCATAGGCAGAGCAACAGGCGTGATAAAGGATGGCTGGCCAATGTTGTACTACGGTGAGGGTTGGCGCGTTGAAGCCTGGCGATCATGCTGAGTTCCTTTTGGTTGTCTATTGGTTCGCCCAGTCACTATTTTTAGCTTATCGCCTATGTTTTCTAACACCTATGGAGTTGCTCTAGGCCAAAGCAGAGATGTATGAACCAAAGCGACTATCCAAACTGTATTTGACTGAATTTCGTACACTAAGCGATAATTTTGATGTGGAAAAACTTCACGTGTTCCAACAACTTCCCCTTCATGCCCCATGAAAGGAAATTCTGCGAGGCGATCGGCTGTGGCTTCAAACAGTTCGTCCATCTTGATGGCTGCATCGGGATTTTTTTCGACAAGGTAATCCCATATCTGTTGGCTGTCATCAAGCGCCTGTTTCGTCCAATGAACTCTCACTAGTTACCCTTAACTTTTGCCCTTCGCGCTGCAAAAATAGCCTTGGCATCTTCATGTTCAACACTCTCCCCGTTTGCTATAGAGTGACGGGCTGCATTGACTTTTTCTTCCAAAAAATGGCGATACTCATGGCGTTCAATATATTGCCGCATAAGCTCACGAACAACTTGTGATGCTGGGCGATGCTCCGCCTCGGCGGCAGCCATAAAAGTATCGCGGAGTTCGGCTTCAAGCTTCATGGTAAAAACGGCCTGTTTACTCATAGATAAATCCTCATCAAGGTACTAACTAAGTATATACCTTTTTATTGCCTTGAAGAAAATGACAGGGCGCTTTCATTGGGGAGACAATACCGCAATAAATCCGTGCAAAAAACAGACTGGATGGATTTACAAGAAGTTGTTCCATAGGTTGGAATTGTGATCGCAAAATGCGGTAGAGACTTGCAGATTATGAGGGCTAGCTTAAAGTCTTTGCTCTATCCTTACTCGATTTTATTACTTATATACAATAGATTGGGAGCGATTCCATTGTATCTATGTAATAACTCCATGGAAGGAAGGCGACTTTGCAGTTCTAACACCCAAAACCGCCCCCAACTCATCAACCCAGCGCAGCAAACCCCGCGCGGATCTCATCTTCCGGTAATTCGATGCCGATAAACACCATCGTGCTTTTGCACTCTTCTTCCGGCAACCATTCACGGTCCCAGTCGGCGTTATACAGACGCTGCACGCCCTGGAACAACAAGCGGCGCGGTTCGTCTTTGATCGACAAAATCCCTTTGTAGCGCAGCAGGTTATCGGCGAATTTCAGCAATAAACCTTCCATCACTTCGGAAATCTGCATCAGTTCCAGCGGCTGGTCGTGGTACACCACGATCGACTGGATGTTGTTCTGTGCCTGCGGGATACGGCGGAACAGTGGGGCCGGTGCTGCCACGTTGAGCTTATCGTTAAGCACAAAGCCTTCGATATCGAACAGCACGCTGAGATCGATATCGCCGTGCGTCACTTTATATACCGGTGCGCGGGCGTTCATCAGTTGTAAACGCTGGATCAGCGCGTCGTTATCCGTTGCCACATCGGTCTTGGTCAGCAGGATGCGGTCGGCATAACCCACCTGGGCCTGCGAGATAGTGAACTGGTTCAACTGCTGATCGGCATGTACCGCATCCACCAGCGTGATAATCCCATCCAGCAGGAAGCGTTGGCCGATGACTTCGTGCGAGAAGAAGGTCTGGGTGATCGGGCCGGGATCGGCCATGCCGGTGCATTCAATAATCAGCCGGTCAAACTCCAGTTGCCCCTGATCGACGCCATCCAGCAGATCCAGCAGCGCGTCTGCCAGTTCGTTGGATTTGCTGCAACAGATGCAGCCGTTGCTGAGGGTGGTGATACGGCTGGCGCGGTCGCCAATCAGCGCGTTATCAATCGGCACTTCACCGAATTCGTTCTCGATGACGGCAATCTTGTAACCGTGGTTTGCATTCAGAATATGGCGCAGCAGGGTGGTTTTGCCTGCGCCCAAAAAGCCCGTCAGGATGGTGACTGCAATGGGTTTCATGCCTGGTCCTTGTTCTTACTTAACTAGCAACAGCGCATACCGCCTTTGCCATCGCCACCGTAGCGGGCATCCTGGCGTTCGCGGAAAAATTCTTTATAGGTCATCACCGGTTTGTCCGGATGGTTGTCTTTCATATGCTGGACGTAGGTATCGTAGTCAGGCACGCCCACTAACATGCGTGCGGCTTGCCCGAGATATTTACCCGCCTGGCCGAGGTTTCCGAACATGGGTCTGCTCCAAAGAAAAAATACCCTACATAACGGGCGCAGCATGCAGCGCCCCTACGATGGCAAAACGGGCACCGTTTAGGGTGCCCTTACTCTGTCTATATTATGCAGGGTATCGATCAAATCACCATCAGTGGTGCGACGAAACTTTGACGCCACCCTCAGGAACCGGCACGTATGGCGTCTCCTGATCGGTGCGTTTCGGGTTTTTGTGCGCCGCCATGGCGGTTTTAATACCGAAGAAGATGATGCTATACACCACCAGCAGGAACAGGATGCTCAAACCGGCGTTGGTGTAGTTGTTCACCACGATATGGTTCATGTTGGCAACCTGCTGTGCGGTCAGTTCAGCACTGCCCTCGGCGATTTTGTTTCTGTACAGGCTGGCCTGGTAGAAGAAGCCTTCCAACTGCGGATTGTCGCTGAACAGCTTCAGGCAAATCGCGTAGGTGGTACAGATCAGCAGCCAAACGGCTGGGATCACGGTCACCCAGATGTACTTGGTGCGCTTCATCTTGATCAATACTACGGTGCTCAGTACCAGTGCTACCGCAGCCAACATCTGGTTAGATATGCCGAACAGCGGCCACAGGCTCTTAACGCCGCCCAACGGATCGACCACACCTTGATACAGCAGGTAACCCCAGAGTCCAACGCAGCCCGCAGTACCGGCAATACCGGCCACCAGCGAATCGGTTTTCTTCAGGAACGGCACGAAGTTACCCAACAAGTCTTGCAGCATAAAGCGGCCGGAACGGGTACCTGCATCCAGTGCGGTCAGGATGAACAGTGCTTCGAACAGAATACCGAAGTGATACCAGAAGCCCATGTTTGCGCCAGGGATGACCTGGTGGAACACGTGAGCGATACCGACTGCCAGAGTTGGTGCGCCACCGGCACGGTTCAGTACCGAAGGTTCGCCGATGTCTTTGGCCGTTTGCAGGATCTGCTCAGGGGTAATCACGAAGCCCCAGGAACTGACGGTTGCGGCAGCATGTGCGGAGACATCACGCAGAGAGGCCATGATCATCGGCGCATCTTCGGTGCCCAGACGGTGCAAGTCTGGCATGGTAATGCCCAGTGCTGCCGGTGGGGTGTTCATGGCGAAGTACAGGCCAGGCTCGATGATGGAAGCCGCGACCAGCGCCATGATGGCGACGAAAGATTCCATCAGCATGGCGCCGTAACCGATATAGCGGGAGTCCATTTCGTTGGCCAGCAGTTTCGGTGTGGTACCTGAAGCGATCAGCGCATGGAAGCCGGAAACGGCACCACAGGCGATGGTAATAAACAGGAACGGGAACAGGGTGCCTTTCCAGACCGGGCCGGTGCCGTCAACAAACTGCGTTACCGCAGGCATTTTCAGCTCTGGGTTGAGGATCACGATACCGATCGCCAGCCCGACGATAACGCCGATTTTCAGGAAGGTGGCCAGATAGTCACGTGGAGCCAGGATCAGCCATACCGGAAGCAGGGCAGAAACGAAGGCGTAACCAATCAGCGTATAGGTGATGGTGGTGTCTTTAAAGGTCAGCGCCGGGCCCCAGTATGGGTCGTGGGCAATTACGCCGCCGAACCAGATGGAGGCGATCAACAGCACGATACCGATGACCGACACTTCACCCACCTTGCCAGGGCGGAGGAAGCGCATGTACACGCCCATAAACAGCGCGATTGGCACGGTAGAACAGACGGTGAACACGCCCCATGGGCTTTCGGCCAAGGCTTTCACTACGATCAACGCCAGCACCGCCAGGATGATGATCATGATCAGGAAGCAGCCAAACAGCGCGATGGTGCCTGGGATTGGCCCCATTTCCTTTTTGATGATCTCGCCCAATGAGGCACCGTTACGGCGTGAGGAGATGAACAGCACCATAAAGTCCTGTACCGCCCCTGCCAACACCACGCCGCCTAGCAGCCACAGCGTACCGGGCAGATAGCCGACCTGTGCCGCCAGCACTGGGCCAACCAACGGGCCCGCACCGGCGATTGCCGCAAAGTGGTGGCCGAACAGCACGTTTTTATTGGTGGGGACGTAGTTCAGGCCGTCGTTGTTCACCACCGCCGGTGTGGCGCGGGTGGCGTCCAACTGCATCACCTTGGTGGCGATGTAGAGGCTGTAGTAGCGATAAGCCACCAGATAGACCGCTACCGAAGCAACGATGATCCACAGTGCACTAATGCTTTCGCCACGGCGCAATGCGATGACACCCAGGCAGGAAGCCCCGAGTATCCCCAGCAGCATCCATGGGAGGTGTTTTAAAATTCCCTCGCGTTTCATGAGGTATCCTTTTCCTATCTGCAAAAATTGAGTGATAAATCCGATTCTTAGATGTCGGACATTTAGCTGTAGCGTCTTCCCCTGGTTAGGGTCAGGTTTAGGAACAGCTCATCATTGCCAGGCTGGATAGGGAAAGACATCTGAATTTCAGCCAGCGGTTTTATACGCTGGTGAACGGTTGGAATGGCGGGGTGAGTGGTTTAGGCGGAAGTGCGAGTGGCGAAGGCGATCAGGTTTTGCTCCGTTTTGGTATTCGCCAACTGCTGTCCCATCCAAGGGCTGAAGGCCCAGGGGGTTGCCGTTACTGCAGCGATCAACGCGGGTAAATCAACCCAGTGGAAGTCCATCACTTCATCTGCTCTGGCTGCAACGGCACCCGTAGCCAATGCCGCGTAAACCGGGCAGATTTCGTTTTCCATAATGCCGGAGGCGTCGGTCTCGCAGTAGCGAAAGTCGGGGGCGACGGCAGTGATCTGTTCAACGCTCAGGCCCACTTCATACAGACAGCGTTGCTCGATGGCGTGTTCGGCGCTCTCTTGCCACTGCGGATGGCCACACACCGAGTTGGTCCAAACGCCGGGCCAGGCTTTTTTGCTCAGTGCTCGACGGGTGATCAGCAACTCACCCTGCGGGTTGAAGATCCAGGAAGAGAAAGCCAGATGCAGGGGCGTTTGTCGCTGGTGGGCCGCATATTTTTCCATCACGCCGGTGGGTTGACCTTGTTCATCAAGTAAAACGACATGCTGCTGGGTCATGAAGATTCCAATTTAATCGCGATGTACAACTATTACTATAACACCCGTCTCTCAATGTGGGGGGCACATCATGCTGTGCCCATGCACCTTCTATTTTCGTACCTCTTCCCAACTCAAACCAAAGCGCGCCAGGTACTTACGCAGCCGGTCGGCATCGTTGGGCTGCTTTTTCTGCTGGCGCGAGACGGCAAACAGCTGTCTACCCGCTTCGGAAAGTGACGTGGAAGATCGGCATACTTTAAGCACTGTCTCCAACTGGCTTTGCTCAAACAAATCGATATCGGCCAGCTCGACAGGTAATTGCACGCTGGTATTCCCCTGCCAATGGGATTTCAACCGAGCTATCTCTTCATCGACTAACGGCTGGTTGATGCGCCCCTGTTCCGCCAACGTTGCCATGCGTGCGATGGAAGATCCCAGTTCGCGGAAGTTACCGCGCCAGACCGCCTGCGGGGAACGGGCAAAAGCCAGGTAACGCTGTCTGGCATCTTTGTCGAACCGGACCTGCGTCTGGTTGCTGCGGGCAAAGCGCTGTAACTCGTAATCGATGTTCGGCTCAATATCTTCGCGACGCTCAGCCAGGCCGGGCAGTGGGAAGGTCCACATATTGATACGGGCGTATAAATCCTCACGGAAACGGCCTTGGGCTATCCAGTCGCGCATATCACGGTGGGTACCGGCAATTAGTTGAAAGTCGCTGCTGGCTTCCTTATCTGCCCCAAAGGGGAAGAAGGTTTTTTCCTCGATGGCTTTCAGTAGCATTGCCTGCTCGTCTAGCCCCAGCTCGGCGATCTCATCAAGGAACAGCATGCCACCGTCGGCTTCACGCAGTAGGCCTGAACGTGCCTGCAACGCACCGGTGAACGCCCCTTTCACATGGCCGAACAGGGTCGACATGGCGTTATCGCCGCGTAGGGTGGCACAGTTCACTGCGACAAAACGGCCTTTCACCAGATGGCGCGAATGCCGGAGTTGGTAGATACGCTCGGCCAAAAAGGATTTCCCGGCTCCGGTGGGGCCGGTGAGCAGCATGGGCGCATTGGAGCGCAGGGCCACACGTTCAATCTGGTCGATCAGCGTGTTAAAGGTGGCGTTGCGCGTTTCAATACCGGCTTTGAGGAACGACACCGAACGCTGTTGTTCATGCAGAAAACGGCTGGTGAGGGCGGTATAGCGGCTGAGATCCAGATCGATCACCGAGTAGATCCCTTGGGGGGATGGGCGATCGCTTTTGTCACCGGGGGCGGTTTGCAGCAATTGAGCAGGCAGGTAACGTGCCTCGGTCAGCAGGAACCAGCAGATCTGTACCACGTGGGTGCCAGTGGTGATATGCACCAGATAGTCTTCGTTCTCAGTATCAAACGGATAGCGGCTGGCGAAATCCAGAAAGGCGCTGTACACCTCTTCCAAATCCCAGGGATCCTTAAGTGCCACTTCCTGTAACACCACCTGAGTGGCGGGTGAAACCGCCACGATATCTTCCGCCACCTGCTGCGCCATGCCTTTATCGCGCGGTTGATGCAGCAGCTCCAGGCGATCGATCGGCAGCTCGGGTTGCTGGCACAGCCCCACCGTTGGCCGCCACTTGCTCCAGCGGTTTTCCCGTTTGCCACGTTTATCCAGCGTGGTGCCCAGCACTCCGATCACGACTCTGCGTTTCATATTATCCCTTGCGATAAAATACTATCCTGCAAGATAAAATAACGATTTGTTGGCATCATCGCCAGTAGTGGATAAAAAATTATTTATTTGTTTAATATCAATTAATTGAAATTTTAATGGGTGTTTTTATAAAAATTGGCACGCCTTTCGCTATATCTACCACGTCAATAGAAAAAGGATGACTAAAAAATGACTTACACAAAAAACAATAACTATGAATTGATGGCACCGGTTAACAGCGCACCGATCAAAATGTGGACACAGGGCGTGCCCGTTGAGCCAGAAGCGCGTGAGCAGTTGCTGAATACGGCAAAAATGCCGTTTGTTTTTAAACACCTGGCGGTGATGCCGGATGTGCATTTGGGTAAAGGTTCCACCATTGGTAGCGTGATCCCTACCCGTGGCGCGATTATCCCGGCGGCCGTAGGCGTGGATATTGGTTGCGGCATGATTGCGGTGCGTACTTCGCTGGTGGCCGCCGATCTGCCGGATAGCCTGGCTGGGTTGCGTAGCGCTATTGAACAGGCGGTGCCGCATGGGCGTAGCTCAACCCGTTCGAAAAGAGATAAAGGGAGTTGGACCACTCCGCCGCAAACCGTCGATCGCCACTGGGCCGAACTGGCTCCGCGCTTTAACCGCCTGATCGATAAATACCCGCGGTTGCGCAACACCAACAATTATCAGCATCTGGGAACGTTGGGAACGGGTAACCACTTTATCGAAGTTTGCCTGGATGAAACGCAGCAGGTGTGGGTGATGTTGCATAGCGGTTCCCGTGGCGTGGGGAATGCCATCGGTTCGCTGTTTATTGCTCTGGCGCAGCAGGATATGCAACAGCATATCGCTAACCTGCCGGATCGTAACCTGGCCTATTTCGAAGAAGGCAGCCAGCATTTTGACGATTACATGGAAGCTGTGGGTTGGGCGCAGGACTTTGCCCGTCATAACCGGGAAGTGATGATGGAGCACGTGCTGGCGGCGCTGTCGCGTATCGTGACCAAACCGTTCACCACCCAGCAAGAGGCCGTGAACTGCCACCATAACTATGTGCAACGTGAGACGCACTTTGGTGAGCCGGTGTTGGTGACGCGTAAAGGGGCCGTGTCTGCGCAGAAAGGGCAGATGGGGATCATCCCCGGTTCGATGGGGGCGAAAAGCTTCATCGTGCGCGGATTGGGTAACGAAGAGAGCTTCTGCTCTTGCAGCCATGGAGCAGGCCGCACCATGAGCCGTACGGCGGCGAAAAAACGCTTCACCGTGGCCGACCAGATCCGGGCTACCGAACATGTGGAATGCCGTAAGGACAGCGAGGTGATCGATGAGATCCCAATGGCTTATAAAGATATCGATGCGGTGATGGCGGCACAGTCCTCACTGGTGGAAATCGTCCATACCCTGCGGCAGGTGGTATGCGTAAAAGGATAACGTGATGGAACAGCAATTAAACGGCGTGGACAGCGCCATGCGGGAAAGAGTCCGGCAGGTGCTGGGCGAGGTAGAAAAACGTTATGACGTGCGGGTGCTTTATGCCTGCGAATCTGGCAGCCGTGGTTGGGGTTTTGCCTCGCCAGACAGCGATTACGACGTACGCTTTTTGTATGTCCACCCGCCAGAATGGTATCTGCGGGTAGAAGCGCAGAGGGATGTGATAGAGCTGCCAATCGATCATGAGCTGGATGTCTGTGGCTGGGAATGGCGTAAGGCGCTCGGCTTGCTGAAGCGGGCTAACCCGACGCTGATCGAGTGGCTGGATTCACCAGTGGTGTACCAGGAAGCCCCCGAGAGCGTCGCGGCGTTGCGAGATGTGGTGCCGGAGTGGTTTTCCGCGCAACGGGCGCGTTGGCACTACCTGTCGATGGCCAGGAAAAACTTCCGTGGCTATTTGCAGGGTGAGCAGGTAAGGCTGAAGAAATATTTCTACGTGCTGCGCCCTCTGCTGGCGGTGCGCTGGATAGAAGCGGGCAAGGGCGTGCCACCGATGCGTTTTGACCAACTGTTGGCTGGCACGGTGGAGGATCCGCTGCTATTGGCGGAAATCCATGAATTACTGGCGGCCAAACGGCGCGCAGGTGAGGCAGAGTACGGCCCACGTAGGGAAAGGATCCACGCGTTTATCGCGCAGGAACTGACGGCGGATGCCCGGCAGGAAGCCTTGCCCGACAGCCAAGCCCGCAGCGACAAATCGCTGGATGAACTGCTTTATCGCACGGTGATGGTGTAATCAACCGGGGAGAAGGAAGGCTCCCCGGTAACACTGAGAATATAAAAAAATGATTAACTCATTGATTATATAAGGGCGCAGTATATACGGCGCCCCTACGAGTTGAGTTGAGTTGAGTTGGGATTTGTCAGGCTAGGTATTCCCCAGTCCGACCGTAGGGGCGCTGCATGCTGCGCCCGTTTAATGTGTGCCGGGCATGCTCAGCAGCTCGGGGGTGAAAGTCCCCTGTCCAGCCTGATGGTGGCGAAGGACTAGTGAAGCGCAAGGGCGTCGTCGTGAGGCGGGGTCTGAAGGAAGCGTGGAGCAAAACCA